>Ga0172375_10000044_pt1 | contig 170485 bp, 179 predicted proteins | sample LakKiv1m_FD_114537 | JGI IMG/M metagenome (GOLD analysis project Ga0172375, IMG submission 114537) | Freshwater microbial communities from Kabuno Bay, South-Kivu, Congo - kab_092012_11.1m | ecosystem: Environmental > Aquatic > Freshwater > Lake | place: Democratic Republic of the Congo... | reverse complement strand
TGCTGGAGCGGTTGAAGTTAAATATGCACAAATATTGGTTGATGTTAACCATGACGGAAAAGAAGACTTCATATTCAACAAGGAAAATGTAATTGATAACCAGGAACAGGTACTGGGTGAAATTGAAAGATATCTTACCTCACAAGGTAAAAGCATATCAACAGAAGCAAACCAACAAAACAATAACCCACAGGAAGCTGTCTTTAACTCCACCTCACCTGAGACTGCACAGATTAAAGATGCACTAAGTAATAATTATGTGGCTGAAACAACCCAAAATTCTGCATTTGCAGGAGTAAAGGCGGGCGTTGGAACAGTCCAACAAAGTGATAGCTTTGGGGAACTATTAACAAAAGCAATAAGTGACAGCTGGAATTGGTTAGTTAGTAGTATTCCTGTACTAAACATATCAAGAACTTACTATCAAATGTTTAATCAGACTAGTAATTCCAGTACCACTACCTCAAAACAAAACAATAGCACTAACCAGACCAAAAGTACGCAAACAGATACATATAATGAAGATATTAATCAAAAAATCTTAGATTCCTTACCTGATGACGAGGCCAAAATGCCCTGGAAAACGATAAAGCAACAAAACACTAACACTGATTTTGAAAATCAACTCTTAAGGCTGGAGAATATATATGGGGTACAATTTTTTGTTTCAGAAGAGATACCTCAAGAATCACTAAATCCGCTATTAGTTCGGGATATTGAAAATGCCCTAAAATTGTTACCAAGCAACCTAATCGACAGCACATTTACACAGGGAGATCTTCCTTTCAGAGTAATGCTCCTGGGAGTAGACGGATCATGGGGATACACTTTAGGATCGGGTGAGGTATTCCTCTATCTTAATTCACCTGAATCAAACGTAAAATACAACCAGAACCAAGAGGTACAACAAAACGCAAATACTGCAACATTAATGCATGAAATGCTGCATAGTATAGAAAAATCAAATCCAGGCCTGATTGGAAAATTTGTTAGCGCATCAAAAACAGATGGTGTTCATTTCAGTACATCTGATAACTCTTATGTTGATATCGATTCCACAGCCGGAAATGATTTTTTGGAATATAACCAATATCCAACAAATAAATATGAGGGATTTGCCCTTTCCGGAGTTGCCTATATGCTCGCCCCAGACAAATTAAAAACAGAACAGCCTACAGTTTACGATTTCTACAAAGATAAAGTATTCGGTGGAGTTGAATACACAGAGATTACCACTTCAGACGGTCAAAACAAAATTGTACCAAAATCTTAATGATGAAAGGTCTACTTCAGCACAAAGCTCTAAACATCTTCCTCTCAGTGTTTCTTTTCTCCTCACTCATTGCAGGCGTGCTTGCAGTAACCAATACAGAATCCGTACTTAATTTTTCAAAAGCTAATTTTGGTTCTGGACCTACTGGAACTTCAAGTAAACCACAAACGGAAACAACTAGTTCTAAAGGCGGCAAGGATAATGCAAAAAACAGAGAAAAAACTAGTTCAGCATTAAAGACTGCAACATCAACTTCAAATACCTCAACCACAGGAGCAACCGGTAAAACAGACAAAGATACCACAAATACAACGGGGTCAATGGAAGGCTGTGGGGGAGGTCTCTCAACTGCAGCCTGCTTCTGTACTACCACTAACTGCTATTGGAATGACACAAAAGGAAACACATACCAAGTATCAAAAGACAAAAAAGGAACGATAACACACGCTATTGAGCTTTTAGGTGCTACTGAAAAAAATGCCCAAATCTCATATAAAGATCAGTCTGGAAACAGTATTCCCCTAACCAACCAAGTTGTTGACACAGTAAACCAAAAACCGGATTTAAATAATGTTGGTTTTAATTATCTATATGATACAAATCCCTCCCAAACACAGCAGTATGCAAATACCCCACAGGCAACACAATATACAAACCCTGCATATCTTGATTGTCTTTCGGGTGGAAGTTCCCCCGCTGAATGCAACCCACTAAACAAAGAAGTGTATAACCAGGTTGATTCCCTTTCCGGATCTGAAAATTCCGGAGGGTGGATCGCAAACACCAGACAACCCATAAATTCCTCAACAAATTCATTTTCAGGTTCAGAAAACGCAGGTGGTTTAACCGCAAATACAAGCTATTCTTACACTCCAAAATACCAAGCATTAAATACAGATGAAGGAAAAATGCAGTTTATGCAGAATGTAGCCCCAGCTCCGGTAACAAAACCACAGGGCATGAATCTGGACCCAAAACCTATAAACACTCAAACTACAAATACTGCATTAGCCCCTTTAAGAACAATCAGCGGGCATACCGCAGGATTTGCCACCAACCAAATACAAAATTCAAGCTTTACAGGTGTTATAAGTCCTTTCGCAAATACACTATCGCAATCTGCCTCACTGATTGAATCCAACCCCCTTTTAAACAGTAACCCAATCTTTGGAAGCCTTCCTGCAATACTTAACATGGGGTCTTTCATATTAAACCAGGAAGCAACCAGCTTAGATGTTATTACCAATTATCCATATATGAATGCCGCAGAAGCATTCAATATTCCCACTACACAAAAAAGTGTTACCGTCGGAGGTCACACGCTTACATTCACAGTCGGAGAAAACATAGGATACAATGCAACCACATTTAACTCCTTAGGGAAACTTCTAACTCCAGAATTTGCAGCATTAAATGCAGTACTTCTAGGCGCACCCGAGGCGGCAAGACAGGCGGCAGTGAACTATGGCGCCACATATGCCAATCCCAACTCAACCACACTACAAAAATTAACTTCTGCATCACAAGCCGGGGTTGCAGGAGTTTTACTCGCATCAGGAATGGTAAACAAATTTGTTAACCCTTCACAGGCAATAATTGAAATGAATCAAAACATTGGAGGAGCAGCACTTTGGGTATATGGCAAACTAAAAAACCAAATTCCTACTGTTACAACTGAATCTCTCGAGCTTGCATCATCAAACACATTTGAGGTATTTACAGATGCCAGATCCGGACAACAATTTAAGATATATGATGATGGAATAATTGAACCTATTACTGCAGAGGAGGTAACAAGCGGAATAGTAAGCACCAAAACTAACATATCAGAAGTTTTTCAATCTGCAAAACAAGAAGTATCAACACCGTTAACAACCATAAATGAAACTATTTCCCTGTCCCCCTATTCATACTCGGGAAGAGCTCCACTTGCTTCATATAAAAATCAGCTTATCAACTGGGTACAAAACATGGGAGTTAGAGTAAATTTTTCATCTACCCCCTATTATTCTCCACTCATCAATAATTATGCTGCTGGCACCGCAACTGCAATTGGAAGCGGTGAAATTTCGTTCTATCCAACACCGGGATATAACGCCTGGGAGAATCTAACAACAGATACAGTACTTCATGAGATCAACCATGCAGTGGCTGCTAATGGACAAGTTGATCCCAGTGTTATCTCAAATGAATACAGAAGCGCACAGTTTTATTTAAATGAGTGTTTAAATTGTGCAAAAACTGTCATGGACCTTACCAAAAGAGGATATAGTGCCGATTACATAGCAGATGAAGTTGCCTACTACTACCAAAATGAAGGCTCATTTTTCAAGGAAATGGCAACCCTGGGTCTTGACAACCCAATAGTATCAAGGCTCGCAAGACAATTTAATCTGTCAAGCTATCAAATACACCAAGTTTTAAATCAACAAGCTAGAACAAACAATATCACTCTACCAACAACGATATCTACAGCACGGCCAAGACAAACTGGATATACAAATGACCAAACGGTTATTCCTCAAGCAAAACCTGCAAATACTAGTGACATTGTCGCCAATGCGCAATTAAATATTGTAAAAGCTGTAAACAATAATTTCCCTGATATTCCTAAACTCAATATTCAAAACAGCCAAATAACTGGCGAATTGGGGCTAGAAAATGATAACGTAGGTTCATCGGCCAGAGTATTCACCTCAAATATTGATATTAGTGGTAAACAAACAAAAGTTGCTATAAAAGTATATAGACCGGAAGTGGTAGCAAACTTTGTAAATCGCGCCACAGAGCAGGGTGAATACTTACTACCCGAAAATGTATTTTCAAGAGAACTTGAAAATACAAAACTAATATCTGATCTTGAAATTGGGCCACACCTATATGGTGTAAATTATTTCGAGGATGGCAGTACAGGAATCGTCACCGATGTAATATACGGCACGTTTCCAGATGAAACCCCCATTACGGCATTTAATCAAAACACAGTAAACGACCTTATCAAGGTTCACAGGTCTTTCACTAAAGCTGGTAACTACCAAACCGATCTCCAATATTTAGTAACTGAAGATGGTTACGCTATCGTTATTGATGCGGGCGGAATAGTTCCTAGTTCCCAACTGGATCTGGCATCAAATGCAAACGGGTACCTTATAGAGGCAGACGCCATAAAAAGAGTAATTAACAAAAAGGTATCATACCCCCAAGCTCTTAATGAAGCGAGGGCAAGTTTTAATAATCCTATTACAAGAATAACCAAATTCTACTTACCAGAAACACTACAAAAGATTAAAGATGCATTGGGTTCTGCAAATACTAGCACCACCCAACTTGAACAACCGTCATCTGTAGTTTTAGGTTCAGGTCCAGCACAATGGTTTGATAACTGGACACAAAAATATATTCCAGAAGCTGTCGAAGGAAATGCAACACCGAAGCTTATTGTAAAAGGGGTAACCAATTGGGCCAAAGATATTATCCCTCATGAACTGTCTACAATAACCGCAGGTCAAGTTAATATTAATGGAATTACCAATTCTATATCTAACGCAGGTGTTATGGGCTCAATAAAATATCAAATACAATCCACCAGATATAGATTATTAGCCAAAAGGGACGTTAAGCTTTCCATACAAAGAGAAACTGAATTCAGATTCTTCTTAAGTGAAGATAAGTCAGAAAAATCAAATTACATTAATAAACTAAAAAGAGATGGGTGGTACAAAATTATGGAAGATTATGCATATCAAATGGAGGCCCATGTTGTACAAGAAGAAATAATATCTGATGAATTATCGAGTATTTTACTTTATATTGACCGTAATTACCCTTCCTTACAAGAAGCAAAAAACTTTTTTCCCATTCTATACAGCCAAGGAATATCTAGTTCTAACAGCGTAGTAGTCAATTTTCTCTCCCCGCTCAATCCAGAAGCAGCTAAGGATAAGAGCGATCTAAAAAATGATTATATTAACACCCTTACTATTTACACAAACCCTGAAAACCTCTCCCAAATAAAAGAATCATTATCTTTAGAAAATAATAGAGAAGCGTTTGAATTTTTTATAGAAATCTATAGATCGCTTAACTATCAAGATGTTGATATGATGCCACAGTTCGTTCAGAATCCAAATGTTATCTTGGATGGTCTAAATAAACTGCCTCCCCTGCCAGTCTTAGAATCAGATATTAAAGAAGGAATGCTAAAGCACTACATTGAAAAAACTCTAACGGGAACAGAGTTTAATTCATACGCTGACCTCGTTAGATCATTTATCGAGCGGTACAACGATTTCTGGATTACACCTTATCTCTCTAATGCAGATGAAGGCATCCTCAGAATTACTTATGGGGATGCAATCATTGACGAACTGCTTAAGAATAGTTCGATCGAAAAGTTGAAAGAATACTTTGTGATAGCACCACCTACTTACATGAAATATCATTCAGACTTCCCTAATTATGAGTTCGTAAAAAACGCTATCGAGTATCTGACAAAATTCGGAGAATATCCACTAGAAACAGGCTTTATCGAGTACTACCTGTCTTTTACCCCAGCTGAACGAGCACTAATCACCAACACCAAAGCTCTCTTAAATAGCCATGCAATTAAACAATCGGATACATTTGTCAAATCTGCCACAAAAAGGGACTGGATTGAGGTATTTGGTGAAGAATCTGTAAATAATTTACTCTCCGCCATGCCAAAACAAGAGGCTAGAAATGCATTTACACACAATGATTACGACAGGGCTTCAAGGTTTTTTTTGGAGTTGACTCAAAACTTCAATCTTTACGATTTTAACTTAAATCCTTTGAGTATTGATATTTCAACAAACTATATAAAAACATATGGTTTTTCAACAACACCGACTATTTATAAACTATTTAAAACAGCATATATTAATGGTCACAGCCAGGAAGAACTGGCAGCAACTATAAAAGGAGTTGTAATCCACTCCACAAACACAGATCCTTACATTCCCGATCCGTTCGATATCACTCCGCTTGAGATGGAGGTTCTGGCAGCAATTACCAACCAAAGCGTCCATATTTGGACTAGGTTGGATATTTCTTCGTTGATAAACAACATTTATTACGGAAACGAAAACGGATTAATAACATCTCTTAACCCAAGTTACAAACCAAGTAGTATTGATGTATCTTTACAAGAGAAAGTTCTTGTTGATATTCCTGAAAGCACTAGATTCAAATTTAATATAATTTCGTCCGAAATAGCAGAAACAGCTGTATCATACGAAAATACTACCTTTGAAAAGACACAACTTATTGCAACATTAAAACAAAAGCTAGATGATTTAGAAACCTCTCTTGACCCAAATTCAAAATCATTTGACTTTGTAACAAAACAAATTGCAGAAACAAAACAATTAATTGAAACACTATCCCCACTTGAGAACATTGATGATATTGTGGGAGTTTTATCAGAAGTAAATATTAAGGCCTTTGGTCGATATGAAGCTGATCTTACTTCCATCGTGAGAAGACTTGCCTTAAAAAAGATGTTTAATGTATATGGTAATCATTCGGGTGTCGTTGACAATGCAGCTATACTTACCCCTGGGGTTATTAATCTTGAATCACTTAACCAAGTGGTCAATATTATTGATGTATATCTGAAACTTAATGTTGTTGACTATGAAGGCGCTGGTGCCAGTTTCTGGTCACCTGAGGTACTTGCTAAATTAATAGCAAACAAAAAAAGGTTCAACATTTATAAATTCTTTAACGACTATTCTGAAGAATTCAAACCTGTAATTGCAAGTGCAGAAACTATTGACCTAAACCAAAAGGCTAAAGTTGAACTTATACCAGACAAAGGGCTCATTGGAGAAATGTCTGGATATTTGGGGGGTGCCTGTTATACAAAATGTGTACCACTTTTACAAAACTATCCAAATCTAACACCATTTAAATTTGTCCTATCCTACCCCTCAACCGGTGAAAGAACCCTAATAGGATCATCTCTTTCGTTTGAGATACCAACACAGGAAGGAGGAACGGCAATATTAATAAGAGCGTTTAACATCAGAGTATCTAATGGAGTCGACACAAGCCTGGTTTTTGAAAAATTTGCAGACCTTCTTGCCCAAACTGCAAAAAAAAGAGGTATATCAAAAGTATTGGTTGCAGGAACACCCGGAACAACATCCAACTATGACATCATTACCAACTATGTGATAAATAAGTATGTATCAGGAAAACAAAATGTTCCTATTGACGGAGTTTTTGACTTTAACGACCACGATATTTCCTCTCAAATATATTTAGTACGAGAAGTAAAATAGCAGCTCCAGTTAATATCCTTAGGCATCTAAATAAAAGCTAAACTTTAGTACTAATTAATTCACAGGATGATATTCATCCACCCTTGCTTGGAGTTTATTAAATTCCTCTCATGAAGGTGTATCTGAAAGCTCTACTTTAATATCTTTTACACCTCTTTTAATAAAAGTTACTTCTGTTTCAAGATTATCCAATCGCCTGTCAACTCCATCAAATCTTTTGTCAATCCCATCGAATCTCTGATTAATACCTTTTACAATCTCATCAATTCCTTTCAATATTGCATCTGTAGCATCGCCAACAATACTTTTAACATCACCAAACGTAGCAACTTTATTATTTTTACTGTTCGAATTCATATCCCATCATCAACTATGAAATAGTTAGTGTCAAGGGTTGACTTACCACATCTTGTAGGTAACTGATACTAAAGTTGCAACTTTGAAGGAGTCCCCCGTTGCTGAAACTTGTGTTGCTTGGTCAGTTTCTGTTGTTTTTGTTGTTACAGATGTTGATGGATTTGAAGCCGTTTGCGTTACTGCAACTTTTTTCTTTAGAAGCTTCCAGTTTTTTAGTGCCAACTTTGAGGCCTTAGCCTTTGCGTCTTTTAAAGCCATGTTAAAAGCTTCATCTTCCAGTAAACTTGAGTCTTTTACTGAAAGAACAGGCTGGGAAACATAGCTAACTCCATTGTCATACAAAAAGGCCATTAAGGAACCTGCATTAGTATAATCTGCCACATTCACACTTGTTGTGATAGTTGCCGAGTAATTAGTCTGCCCCGTTCCCAAAAGTGCTGGAGGGATCACATCAACCTGGCTTTCGACAATATCCGCTTCTGCTATTCCGTAACCAGCAAGAGCCTGTTTTATTTGGCTTTGTCTGGAGTTAACTAGACCTATCGCATCGTTCACATTCTGAGCCTGCTGGGAAACGACAAAAGAAACGGAAGCAGTATCAGGCTTCGCATCCACCTCACCTGAGCCTGTTACAGTAACAACTAATGGGTTTGAATACCAAGCAACAACCAAAAGCACAACTACCGCTGAAATCACCGCACCCACCATATTTCTGGAGTTTAACTTACTCTCCCCCCTACCAGTTGACGTTATATCAAGCATTAATTAATAATGCAATACCAAACCATTTCTTGTCAATATACACAAGAAATTAAGCTTAGGTACAGAAATTTAAAATTGAAGTTTCTTGTATATTTCTTTCCTATGACCGATCGCAAAAACAATTATTATTAATTTCTTTTCTTTAATCTCGTAAACGATTCGATAATTCCTAAATCTAAACCTCCAAAATCCTTTCAACGAAGCCTTCAAAGGATCCCCAATTTTAGGATCGAGTTTCAATCTTTCCAAAGCTGTGATAGTAAGTACCTGTGTCGGCTTGTCCAGCTTCCTAAATAGTCTCAGAGCATCTTTTGTAAACTCTACAGAATACATACAACTACAGTCCCAGTTCTTTTTTTATATCTTCAAGATTTATCACCCTCCCCTTTTTGACATCTCCCTTTCCTCTCCTGATGGCCTCCATAAGCTCCGGGTCCGACAAAACGTCCAGAGTTGCCTCCATAAGCTCTAAATCCCTCGCTGATACTATTACAGCCTTTATTCTTCCTTTGACTGTTACATATGTTTTGCGTGAAAGGTCCCCCGCCATACTGACCAGGTCGGGCAGATGAGCCCTTGCCTCTGATATAGGAATTACGTTATTCATACAAACTTATTGTACACATTTATGTACAATTGTCAAGTATCTCAGAAGACTTTACTTGAGAACATTTAGGGGATTAACATGAGTCCCATTAACAATCACTTCAAAATGGAGATGTATTCCGGTTGATCTTCCAGTTGAGCCCATTTTACCAATAGCTGATCCTCTTGAAACGGTTTGACCGCTTCTCACATAAATTTGGGACATGTGACCATAAAGAGTTCGTGTCCCATTTCCATGATCTACTATTACGTAATTTCCGTATCCCCCTGCCATGAATGGTGGAACTAAAATTGTTCCTGCATCTGCTGCCAATACACTTGGAGCGGCATTATTTGCAATATCAACCCCTTGGTGATACCAAGCATACCTTTGAGTAATGGTTCCCGAAACCGGCCAGACAAAGCTTCCTGAGGCAACCACAGTTCCTGCATCTGGAGTAATCTGTTTTACTCTTGCAACCGGGCTCCAGAGAGTTACCTCTGGCACAACTCCATCAGGAACTACGACGGTTTGGCCAATTGCCAACTCAAACGTTTCATCGTTCGTAAATGTGTTGTATGGAAAATCAACAATTGCTTGAGCTGATGAGTCATACTTTTTGGCAATCGAATAGACAGTATCCCCTTTTTGGACCTTGTGAAGCATCCCTGTTACTGGGAGAATTTGAAGAACTTGCCCCTTTTTAATGGAATCTTTACTCTTTAAATTGTTTTGCCAACGAATCGTGTCTTCCGAAATTCCAAACTTTTCTGCAATGGAAGAAACCGTATCCCCGTCTTTGACTGTATATTCATATATTTTATCTCTCACTTTATCCGACACCTGGGTATCAAGATTCGGATCGTCAGTTGTTGCAGAAAGGACAGCAGGAGCATTTGAAACTTCCCAAGGGTTGACACTTCTTCCCGGAAACTCTTTGGCAATAACAGGTGCAATTGCCATACCAAAAGCAGCTAGTGTTGCCATTCCCGTATGCATAAAACGCCTGGCCATCCTTCCACGCTGTTTATATAAAACAACGGCAACAAATTTTTTACCTGTCTCAAATTTGAAAAAGGAGAGAAGAAGATTTCTTAATATATATTGCCAAAGCTCCCGAAAAAAGAGTTTTATTTCTGCAAGAAGATCTAATATCTGTTGGAATGAATCCTCCATTTTAGATATTTCTCAAGTAATAAGAGTATCATACAAAATAAATTTGGTCAAAAACAGATATTGACATATGTATAAATATTGTATATATTTTGTATATATGGTAACTGTAAATATCTCACTACCAGAAAAATTAAGGGATCAAGCAGATAAATTGGTTGAGCAAGGTCATTACGTGTCATTTAGTGACCTAGTACGCGATTCTCTACGCCAAGTAATATCCAAAAACAAGTATGATATTTGGGCTGACGAAGCAATACATGATATAAAATCAGATAAAGCCACAATTCTAAAAAACAAGAGGGATATAAAAAAATTTTTTGACAGTTTGCGCTAAACAAAAGGCAAGACCATCAAAATGTATCAAGTAGTACTTTCAGAAAGATTTAAAAAAGACTTGAAAAAAATTTTAAGAAAAAATCCTGAACTCAAATCAAAGATACAAAAACAAGTAGAAACACTTTCAATCAACCCCTCTCACAAATCTCTTAGAACACACAAGCTTGCTGGAACAAATAACTGGTCCATTTCGATAAATATGAACGTAAGAATGATAGTAAGTATTAGAAATGAGAAAATACTATGTACTCGTATTGGAAGTCACGACGAAATATACCTATAACTCCAATTCTTGTGTTGTAAATAAAAAATGAAGCTTTATTGTGCCGTTTTTAACCCTGCTAGAAACTCTGCGTTATTCTCAGTCTTTTTCAACCTCTCAAGTATTGTTTCTGTTCTTTCGTCATCATTAATTAGATCAATCATACGTCTTAAAATTTGAATTTGGGGAAACTCCTCTTTGATATAAAGAAGCTCTTCCTGACGAGTTCCAGATCTTGTTATATCAATTGCAGGGAAAACGCGTCTATCTGCAAGCTTGCGATTTAAGTGAAGCTCCATATTTCCAGTTCCTTTAAACTCCTCATAGATAAGATCATCCATTCTAGAACCTGTATCTATCAAACATGTCCCAATTATGGTGAGAGAGCCTCCGTTTTCGATTTTTCTTGCGGCCCCAAAGAACTTCTTGGCAGGGAAAAGTGCCATTGGATCAAACCCTCCAGTAAGCGTTCTTCCTGATGTCGGAAGCGCCAGATTGTATGCTCTTGCCATTCTTGTTATTGAGTCAAGAAGAATAACAACATCAGCACCTGCTTCAACCAACCTCTTGGCCCGTTCTAGTGCAATCTCACCCACTCTTGTCTGATCTCCCGGCGCTTCGTCAAAATTGCTTGCTGCAACCTCTCCCAAACCGTTTGTAACATTCTCAATATGGCGTTTTATATCAGTCACTTCCTCGGGCCGCTCCCCAATTAAAACCGCCATTAAATGTGCTTTGGGTTTATCTTTTGCCTTTCCATCCTCCGGATAGTTTTTTGCAATCCCCAAAATAATATCCTTCATTAGCCAGGTTTTTCCTGCCTTTGGAGGAGAAACCACAAGCCCCCTTTGACCGAAACCAATGGGTGCAAAAAGGTCAATTATACGAGTTGAAAGTAGTTCTTTTTCTGTAGAGAGATTAATTCTTGCATCAGGATAAATTGCAGTCATATCGTCAAGATCAACTCTCGATGCAGGAACTTCTGAAACATCCTTGCCGTTGACAGTCTCAACTTTAAGAAGCCCCCAATAACGCTCGTTGTCCTTGGGACGCCTTGCTTGACCTCCCACCCAATCACCAACTCTTAAATTAAACCTTCTTATTTGGGAAGCTGAAATGTATACATCACGGTCAGAAGGAGCAAATTTCGGCCTCAAAAGTCCCGATCCTTCATGAGCAATATCTAAAACACCAGCAACTGTTTCCGTAGGAAGGTTCGCATCAGGAATCATCCTTTCATCAACTGTTAAATTGCGCGAGTCATCTTGAACTTTTTCAATCTCAACATCCCCCTTTTGAAGTTCGGCTTTTACTTTAGGCTCGGTAAGAACATTGTCCGGTTTTTCTCCAATAAAGGATTTAACCTCGGAAGGAGAGGTTTTTTTAACAGAGGTAGTTTTTTTAACAGATGACATACAAAAAATTTAGTTCTTGAAAAAAAAGTTTAGATATACATTCGCGTTTGGGAAGAGAAACCAAAAATCAGAAAGTTTCCAGATATTCTAACTCCAATGCTCTTGGCTTGTCAACAAGTAACAGAAAGTTGCAAACTTAAGTTAGTGAAGTTTATAATTAGACCTATGGCATTTATCTGGGACTATTCCAGGGACCAGCTAGAAAAAACCGAACAAGGCAGAATCCTTCTTCTTGAGCGTGATGTTAACTTTGGCCCCGACAAAGGCAAAAAAATACAACTTGGACTGGTAAAAAAATACTGGCACAGACTTAATTTGAATCTTAACAATAAACGCCTAATGGAACTTCTTATATGGGGAAGGATTCGGTCTTAAACGATAAACAAAGATTAATTTTGGACGCTTTTTCTAAAGAGCGAAATTTATCCTCAAAATTTTATTTTACCGGGGGTACAGCTTTGGCCGAATATTATCTAGGACATAGAAAAAGTGTTGATCTGGACTTTTTCAGCAAAGTGGAATTTGACCCGCAAATTGTACTAAGTGCAATCAACTCATGGTCCAAAAAACACAATTTTGTCAGCAAGCATAAATTTCTTGATCCCACCCACATTTATTTTTTAACTTTCTACGATAGAGACGAGCTAAAAGTGGACTTTGCACAATACCCATATAATCAATTAGAGGAAACTACCTACCACAACGGAGTAGCAATTGATAGTTTCTTTGATATTTCAGTCAACAAACTCCTAACATTAAACCAAAGAACGGAGGTAAAAGACTTTGTAGACCTATACTTTATATTGAAGGAGTTTAACTTTTGGGAGTTAAGAGATGGCGTGAGAGCTAAATTTAACATAGAAATAGAACCATACATAATGGCAGCGGATTATATGAAGGTAAACAGTTTTCAAGTACTGCCCGAAATGTACAAAAAAATAAGTCTTAATAAATTAAAGGATTTCTTTGAAAGCCAAGCAAAAAAACTAGCGGGCGAATCGGTAAAGCGGTGAAATTTTATTCAATTATTTGCAAATTTTTTTCTAAAGACATAGGGGATGACAAGAGCAAAAGACAGTGTAAATCCAATCCATTCAAAGATCTGCGGCCAGTAAAAAATAAAAATAACTTTCTCTCCCACTCCTTCAACTTCAAACCCATTTTCCCAGCTATTGATCTTTGTATGGTAAAGCTTTTTTCTTCCCTCAAACCCCGCCCAACCTCTATCATACCCCTGAGAAAGAACCACAAAACCTTGCTCGTCGGCCACATTCAGGTCAACATCATAAAAAACTGTACCGATCTTTTTAACATTAATCACCTCAATATTGTTGGACACGATCTTTACATCATTACCCGCTTTGGTGAGTGATGTTAAAAGCCTCAAGTCAAAAGGAATAAACTCAATTTCATCAACAAAATTTTGAGATACAACACTTCCGAAAGATCTAGTCTCAAGATTAAATGTATATCCTTTTTCTTGAACTTCATTTTTATTATTATCTATTTGCTCGCTTATACTGGGATATAACACGAAGTAATCATCAAACTTTCCCTTAGATAAAATCTCCTCCATATCAATTTTTCCGGAAGTTACATTTTGAAGATACATTTTAAGTGGCCTTCCTGCTTTATTTTCTCCTTTTATTCTCAAAACATAAGTACCTGAAATCTTCAGTGTGGGATAATAAAAATAGTCACACTCAACTCCCCCGCTCTCTGCCTTATACAACACTCCACCATCAATCCCTTCTTTTTCAACACTCCCTTTTTGCATAAGATCGCAATTCTTACCATTCGGATATCCTTGCAAATTACCAAAACTCTCCTGAACTACATCAATCAAAGGAAGTGCTACTTTGGACCTTAATTTTTTATTTTCAAAAACGAGATTGCTATCAATAACATTTATTGTCACGTCTCCCCTTCTGTCAAAGTTACTAAAAGGAAACATTGTAGGATCACTCCAATTAATATAATTTCCGTATATCTGATACAAAGGGTCAAAACGAGAATAGGTGGTATTCGCATCAATTAGAGATAATTTGTCAAGAGCTTGGATATATGATTTATTATCCTGACCAAAGTTAGCTTTATATATATCAATATTCCCAAAGCTTTTTTCTTTTGTTACGAACTCACTTGAGCCAAAGATAGTTTCTAAGTTATCTATCCCAAGATTTTTATCATCTCCCCCCGGGTAAAGTATGTTTTTATCAACCAAAAAATACTTTACATCATACTTTTTGGCTACATTTAAAAACTCATTTTTTGATTCTTCTGGATTTACACCAAATTTATTTAATGCAAAAGAGGCCTCATTATAAAAAGATTCGTTATAGGAACTCCACACATCAAATGCTCTGTCTAAAATTGGATTTTTAACTCCGTACCATAAAAAACCCGACCCTCCATATCCCCAAGAATAATAATTCCAACCCCAGAAACTATAAAAAGGAAGGTTAGCGATTCTTCCCTCATGGGGATTTGAATTAAAGTAGTCAAAAACTTCAAAATATTCGTTGGGAATGTTTACTCTTACCCTTTGGGAAATAAGCTCCCCATCAAAAAAAGGAAAAGTAGTACAAACTGACCCAGCAATCACTAAAGCACACACAAAAATCCCGAGGGTATACCTAAATTTCCCTTTAATAAAACTCGTTAAGGTATATATCAAAAATCCAATACCTAAAGAATAAAAGAAAGAAGCGGCAGTCGACCATTTGGTATATGAATTTCTAAAAATATCTGAAAAAAGTGGAACTATCACTTCCAAGAAAGAATAAAAACCTCCGAAGGGGGGGTTAACTCCCGCAAGCATGAAGTATGAAATAAGTAACCCAAAAGGCAAGAAAAACTTAAAATCTTTCTTTTTGTTAGTTAGGTAAATCAAAGAACCAAGACAAGAGAGGATAAAAAGGCCAATTCCAATCTTACTCACCCAAGGATTTGATACAAACTGTATCCAACTTTTAAAAAGTAGATCATATTTTCCGTTTGTCCCAAAGTCATAATAATCAAACCAATATCCTTTAAGTGTTGCAATATCACCAAATGTGCCTCTTGCTTCATTCATTAGCTGAGTCTCAATTGTTGCGATTGAGTTGATTTTCGATAGTTGTGTAATAGATGAGGAAGTAGCCGAAAAATAGACAACAGGAAGAAGCCAAAACGCATTGATACAAAATGTAACAATAGTTAACACAGTAGATCTTACTAACCCCTTTTTCTTAAAAAGAAGAATCGCTTCAATTATAAAAAGAAGAAGGGTAGCTAAAAAAACAATAAACATTGTCTGAACATAAAATGCGCTCATAAAGATCAAGGAAGAGGTGACATACCAAACAAGATCTTTTCTTTTTCCTTCTTTTAGATAAGAACTCGCGAATTTAATAAGCCAAGGAAGTCCGCCATAAAAAGTTACAAATGTCTCAAATGGTGTAAAAAAAGTCTGAAGCGTTGAAAGATTAAAAAGGTATAAGAAAGCAGATGAAAATGAAATAAGAGAAGATAAAAATGACCACTCTTTTTTTCCACCAACCAAATCCGAAACAAAGAAATACACCCCCAATGGACCCAGGAAAAGCATTAAAAACACCCAAAAATATCTAAGAAAAGAAATTGGAAGCACTAAAGAAAAAATAAAAAGAATAATTTGCCTTATAAGATCTGTACCATGGGCCATTCCCCCAAGAAGCCCAACACCCTGATATTCCTGCCATGAAGCAAAAAGTGATCTTTTTATATTAAGTACAAAATTAAATTCAGGATGAAGATTATCCCAACCGCTAAGAAAAGTCCCAGGAGTGTAGTTTTTATATGAGATATACGAAACTAAAACAAGAATGATAAAAGGAAATACTAATTTTTTAAGTTTCTTTAGCATAGGCAAGAGTTGGTTCTAAAAAAGGAACAAAGTTGATACCTTCTCTACTTACTACCTGAATATATTTTAACCCGGCAGCCTGCCAGTTTCTATTGTCTGATATTTCAATTCCAGCCTTGTTCATATTTTTACCATACTTAACGTTACTCAAAACTAGCTGCAATTTAGTAGAAAAGTCTTTACTTCTCTTCATCGAAAATGAAACATCTTGTATTGAAATATCATATTTTTTAAATACTTCAGAAACATCTTGTTCAAAGAGGTTTTCTGAAAATTTATTTGATACCAATATTTTCTTGCCATAAGAGAATGCAAGCGAAAGTGCGCCAGAAGCTGACATTCTTGCTCTATACGGAAAAACTACAACATCAGCAGCGCCAAAGGCACTAGCAACATCCTTTTCAGGCAAAAATCCTGTTGAAATAACAGCATTAGTACTTTTGATAGCTTCTGAGAGTTTCTTAAAGTATATTTTATATGCTTTTGTTGTCTTTAATGTTGGACTTTCACCACCAGCCAAAATAAATTTGTAGTTTCTATTTTTTAAACTGTCTGCAGCACTTACTATCCAATCAGTACCCTTATACCAAGAGTGATACCCAAAAACCAAAATAATTCTATTCCCCCTACTAATTCTATATTCTCTCTTAAAGCTGCTTATTTCCGATTTTTTTGCGGGTCTGACTCTACCTGTCCCGTGAGGAATCACAAATATCTTATGGCCATTTACGTATTTAGCTAATGAATTTTTCAAAATTGAATCATGAACTAAAGCCCTGTTGATCAATGATCCAGAAACATAATAAAAGAACCTTAATAGGACATTTAGGAACTTTATTTTAATATTGTTTTTAGAAATTCCCAAGTGACCTGAAAGCTCAGACAAATCTACAGTTACCTGATGAAACATAACTGACACGTTTTTGCCAAGTACTCTTAAAACAGCAAAAAGAATCATTAATTGAGGAAGCATAACTTTACCTCCAAAAACACTAAACTCAAACTGAACTGAAATGTTTTTCACTTTATTGAATTTAAAAATGTTGACTACTAGATCAAATAAAAAACTTAGTGAATTTTTGTCATAAGAAGGAACAACCAAGATATTTCTCTTAACAAGAAACGGCATCTTCAATCCTCTCTTCTCACAAAGAACCACCACTTTTTGATCTTTAGGAAAAGACTCAACAAGAAGTTTTGTGTATCTTGCTACTGCATTCTCCACAGCAACCTCTCCCCTTTTCTCAGGAAAGCTGGAAATAACTATCATTACCCTCTCATCATTAAATTTTTGATATTTTCTCATATTAAAACGAAAAAACCTGGGTCTCCCCAGGCTGTAATCAGAAAATCTTTTAAGGAAACCAAAAACTTGATTTACTTAAAAAATCTTAGGTGCTATGTGTAAAACGTCTGATTAGTCAAATCAAACTACATAGCACCCATATACCGTGGAGAAAATTAATGGCTGATCCAGTCCTGAATTTGAGCATCTGCCCACGAGCTCGGCATTAGCCAAGCTTCGATTTTTGTATACTGGACTTTCTGTCCAGCATCAAACTGACCGGTCCAAATCTCTGGTATTTTCGCGCCGTCGATCCAGGCAACGGTTTTGCAACCCGTTGCCCCTATGGCAGCCGAGAAACGATTGCCAGCAATTTTCTCGCCATGTATGGCAATCTTTTGCGGTACAGAGAAATCACAGTGGTTGGACTCTTCCAAGCCCTCCCACTTTTCCCCAGGAGCGAAAGTGATGTCTGAACCATCGACCAAACTGGCAACAATGGGCCAGTCGTATCCGGCAGCCTCTTGAACGGCGCGCTTGTCGTTAACCAACTTCATAGCGGCCGGCTCAAAACCATTGAGGTCATCGATGTTTGCAGCGCGAGATAACGCCCAGATGGACCCTTCCGAGTATTCGAAAACACCATCTTTTATGAATTGGGTATTTTCACCTTGCTGTGACCGAAGGACGATCACACGGTGGATTCGTTCGCCCGCAATTACACGCCCCTCGAAAACCAGGTTACAACCGGAACCTTTTACTTTATATCGCCAAAGGTCGCCGGAGACCTGGAAAAACCAGATGTTATAACCAGGTTTTGATGAAGGGTCATTTTCCGGCGTTGCCCCAGAAGGGATACAATCTGGAAGGCCGGCGTAGTTGTATGCCGGCTGGGAAACAACCTCATCCTGCGAAGGTGGATCTGCAACGTCATTCGCCGGATCCGCGGCAGCAGAAGCAGGCTGCATTTTGACACCGGTCACACCGCCGATGGCTTTTTGGACAGTCTGATCAGCAGTAGCACAGCCCGCGAGCAAGAAAACAGTGATTGCGATTATGAAGATTACCTTTGTCTTCATTACTTATCTCCTTTTCTACTTGATAATACGCGCTTTGGGTAAAACCCAGCGCATTAGGATGAAAGGTGTAACCAAAAGAACACCCAGAACCAACATCCACCAAACCCATGTCTCTACAGTGGTACGAGACAGGGCCAGGGCATCCATTATTGCCGACCCCAAAGCAACCAGAAGATTGGCGACAGAAACCAGAAGAGCTAAAACTCCAGAGGGTAAGAGCCACTTAGGCATATTGGCGCGATCTTCAAAAAAACCGGTGATCCTGTGGGGACCCAAAGCAATAAGGAAGAGCATAACAAGCATTCCTACAAAGAAGTTGCTCATACTTGCCTCCAATTAACGCTTTTATAAATTACTGACCACATAAAAAGCCAGCCAGATAAAAAAGCAAAGGGAAATTAATCCCAAAAGCCCATACCAGGCTAGCATCCGTTTCAAATCGCCGTTCATTTTTCCTCCATGTTAAGGTATCATTCAACTGACTAGGTTGAATGTCTGCTTTTTCGCAGAGGGAAAATCTCTATACATCATGTAGAGAGCTTCCCTCCACTAAGAAGCTATTTTGAAAAGGTTCTCTTTTAGATTATCTTTTCTTGACAAACCTCCTTCACAAACTATTATTAAATTATGCTTACCAAATCAGATTTATCTTCAATCAAAAAGGTTGTTGGTAGTGAAACCCAAAAGCAATCGGTCTTAATCAGAAATGAGATGCAGGACCAACTGGTTGGAATCAGAAATGAGATGCAGGACCAACTGGTTGGAATCAGAAAAGCTATCGGTGACGAAATTCACGGGCAACTGAGCGAATATCATGCAAATATGATTCAACCCGAATTTGATAAAATTAACAAAAGGTTTGAGTCCGTCGACAAACAATTAATTTCTCTCAAAACCAATATAAGAAATGTCGAGAGAAATCTAAGCGATGACATAGACGGCCTCAAGGCCGAATTTTCAGAGCAGGTTTCAAAAAACGAATTCAACCAACTCAAATCCAAGGTTGACCACTATCACTCTAATTTGTGAAGCGTCTGTTTTAAAGTACTTTTTCTTTCAATTTTCGGGAATACGAAAATAGCCCCAAAGAGGTTGCAATCGCACCTACTCCCAAAACTAGAGGATTAATATCACCAACTCCAGTTTCTACTGGTTTGTGTTCCTCCGGTACTGACGCACCACAGATAACACCCCCACCATAAGTAGATGTACAAGTCTCATCTGCTAATACTACCTTTGGCAACGCTAGTGCCAAAACAAAAGTTGTAATAACAATTAGCTTTTTCATAAGATTTTGGAATTATACCCCCTAATAATTGATTTGTCAAGTATTACAGGATATTAAACCTGCAGCAAACGGGCATACTTGAATACTCTTATAGGGGAATTTAATGACTCACAAGTATACAGAATTAGGTCTGCCGTATAGTCAGTTATTTCCTCCCCTGTGGTAGTTTTATACACCTCATAAGTGTACTTTCTCTGTCTCCAGACAATCTCCACCGTATCCCCCTCTTTCACTTTGGGAAGGTTGTAAAACGAATTTTTTAGTCTATACGGAATAGTCCATCTTAGATAGCCATATCTGTGGGCTGCTAGAATAGTTGGAACCTCCCTTGAATACGGAGTCCCAAAATCAGGCACCCTCCAAACTCCCTTCTTGAGTGAGTCCTCATAGTTTGATATTGGTGACTCGTTTATTTCAGTTGAAATCCCGACTGACCTGATAATAAGCTCGTTCGTCAAAGGAAGTGTTGAATCATATCTTGGTTGATACTCATCTACATATGGCTTTTCAGTTACTATACCCTCTTTAACAACCGGTTTTGCAAGAATTGATGAGATATCAAGCTTACTGACATCAATAGCGTTTAAAATCGAAGGTAAATAAAGAACCAAAAGTACAAAGATACCCAAAACAAGCATAATTTTTGCAATTAGATATGAAGTTTTTGCCACTACACGGTTAGCCTCCGGAAAAAGAGGCTCAACTTGATAATTTTGAGCGTAGACATGTAAATATTCGTCTTGCATATAAAAAAACAAAATCGGCCCCAGAAGGAATGGGTAGTACGCCTGCCCTACATACCACCCATCCCTTCAAGAGCCGATCACAAAACATTTGGGGCTTGACATAAGTCCCAATTTGCTTCTAAATATTACTTAGTTTTTAATTACTTTATTTAGCCTGTCCTTCCCGACCTGGAAGTCGGGAAAACAATCTTAAAAGAGCATTTCTATTCGTGGTTTAGAGTCTGTCGATTTATATCGAAAAGAGCCCAGCGGTAGCAATGCTCTTTTTCTATTTAAGACTAAATTGCTAAAAGTACGCTTAAATAGAAGCCTCTTAAGATAAGGTACTACTCCCCCAGCGATTTCTAAGTACACAAAGAGATTAGCACTTTTCATGTCTCATGTCAAAACCTATAACTCTATACAGAACTACATATCCTATCCCCATAGTAATATCATACATATTTTATCCCATAAATACGGAATAAAATGTTCTAATCAACAAATTGTGGATAACTCGTTAATAACTCACTATCTTTCTCTGAATACCCTTTGTACAAAGAACAAATTCTGATATTATCAACTTGCATGGCAAAGTCTCACTCCTTATTTGTTTGTCAACAATGCGGCTACGAATCGGTAGGCTGGCTCGGAAAATGTCCGAATTGCAACTCTTGGGGATCAATGACAGAAATTGTTGTTAAACCTGAACTAAAGCCTTCAGCTACTACTTCAAAAACAGGCAAATCTAAAGCCGTCTCACTTCACTCAGTTGCAACCGAAAAAATTTCCAGAATATCAACAAAAAGCACAGAACTTGACCGTGTTTTGGGCGGCGGAATTGTTGCGGGCCAGATAACTCTGATTGCAGGTGAACCTGGCATCGGAAAATCAACACTCCTAATGCAGCTTGCAAACAAACTCGGGGGTGCAAAGTGTGAAGTATTGTATGCCTCTGGCGAGGAATCGTCGTACCAAATCGCAACTCGTGCCCATAGGCTCGGTGTTAAAAACAAAAACATTAAGATACTTGAGGAGGTTAACATTGATTCCATCATCTCTCATCTCTTAACCGAAAAGCCGAGCAACAAGGTATTGATTGTAGATTCTATCCAAACCATGACCACGGGCGATCTAACTGGTCTTGCGGGATCTGTGGGTCAGGTTAGAGAGTGCACATTCAGGCTTGTGAGAGCTGCTAAAAGTAGTAATATACCAATCTTTATTGTAGGACACGTTACCAAGGAAGGAACTGTTGCAGGACCCGCGGTATTGGCCCACATGGTTGATACAGTCTTGTGGTTTGAGGGCGATAAAACACTGCAGTTAAGACTCGTAAGAGCGGTTAAGAATAGATTTGGACCAACTGACGAAGTAGGAATATTTGAAATGACCGAAAAGGGTCTGACATCTCTAACAAATGCAGATAGAATTTTTTTGACGGCCGGAGGAAAAAGTGTCTCGGGGAGTGTTGTATCCTCCACTCTTCAGGGAACAAGACCAATGTTAGTAGAAATTCAAAGTCTTGTCACTCCCGTAAAATCGGCATTTCCAAAAAGAATTGCACAAGGAATTGATCCAAGAAGACTAGAGCTTTTAATCGCAATTTTAATCAAAAGGTGTTCAATTCCTCTCTATGATAGCGACGTTTTTGTCAACGTAACCGGAGGCATAAAACTTGAGGAGAATGCCTGCGATTTGGCAGTTGCCATTTCTATTGCTTCATCCTTCTATGACAAAGCGGTGCCCAAAGGAACTTTTGCCGTGGGTGAACTTGGACTCTTAGGGGAAATACGAGAAGTTGTAGCTCAAGATAAAAGAACAAAAGAGGCACACCGCCTAGGATTTACGCTACCTATAGCAAGTAATGAATACAAGTATCTAAATCAAGTTATTAAGGGCCTTTTTAAATAAAAAGATATTTGTTATTTGTATCCAAGAGGTTTTGCAGTAAGAACCAGTCCCAAGGATATCTTTTTATCTTTCGAATCAATCTCTTCAATATAGCAATTAACTTTATCTCCCACAGCTAGCTTCTGTGCTGGGGGAATCTTAGTAATATGCAAAAGCCCTTCAATTCCTGGTTCAAGTGCAATAAATGCACCAAAATCAGAGATCTTAACAACTTTACCCTCCACTCTATCTTCAGCTTTATATTTTTTGGCAACTTTTTCCCAAGGATCCACCTTTGCCTGTTTAATAGAAAATGATATTTTACCCTCGTGTGTATCAAGAAGCTTTACTTTCACTTCATCTCCATCACTAAGTACATCAGACGGCTTGCCCACCTTGTCCCAAGAAATTTCTGATACATGAACTAAACCTTCAACTTTGACACCAGATTCGACTTCAATTCTCACAAATACACCAAAATCAAAAATACTGACAACTCTTCCGCCATAAACTTCACCCACCTTCAAATTTTTAACCGCATCCTTCTGAGCCTTAATCTTTTTAGCCTCAGAGACTTGCTTTTCAGAAAGAATAATTCTGTTTGACCCTTTATCTATTTCAATTATTTTGGCTTTAACCGACTTTCCTTGAAGGCTGTTCATTTTGGAAAGAGCATCCTTTCCAAGTTGGGAAGATGGAATAAATCCCCCCAAACCCAAAACCTCAACAATTAAACCTGACGGACTAACTCCAACAACTTCACTAGACACCTCAATACCCTCCTCCATAGCTTGGTCAACTCTGGACCAAACAAAATCGCGAGTAGCATTTCTTAAAGAAATAATTGTATATCCCTCGGGAGTTTCAGGAATCAAAACTGACCCTGTGATAGTATCTCCGACAGAAAGCTTTCTTACATAGTCTTTTGCCTCAGAAAAAGCCTTTCCCACTACTAAACCCTCACTTTTCCCACCAATATCCAAAACCAAAGATTTACTAGATACATCAAGGACTTTTCCTTTTACTTTTTCACCAAACTTAAATGATTTTTTAGTATCTTTATACTTGGCAAGAAGATCTGCCATAGTAACTCCACTAGAAGATTTAATTTTTGACGAACTTTTTGAAGATGTATTTGTAGTCACTCTTCATATCCTCCATTCTTATTTCAGGAGTCAATTATACCTCAACACCCACCAAAAGTAAAAGCCAAAAAAAGAGCCCTAAGTGGCAAATTAAACACCACCTAGGGCTCAACAACAAGGTTATTCCTTTTCAACCTCTGGGGCATTCCAAGCATTCCATATTGGCCAGCCGCCTAAAGTTAACAAAACAGCCGAAGTTAAAACCAGCGAAAGGCAAACACCCAGAGCACTAACGCCTGTCCATGTCCATTGACTAATAAATGTGAGCATAAGCACAATGATCGCGCCCCCGAGAAAGAGGATCGCATGATAACCCATCTGCCCAGTGACCTTAGAAAGACTTCTAATAATTTGAATACTTCTTTCGTCACCAGTCTTCAGTTCTAAAAACACCCAAATACCCCAGAAGCCTATACCAAACACTATCATGGCTCCAATCCAAAGGAGCGAATTCGCTCTAGATTGTAGTTATTTGAGGCATTTAAGTCAAGTTTCTGCCACTAAAAAAGGTCTGGCGATGAGATATTTTCGCGTTCCGTTGCCAGAAAGCTATCGTCTCCGCTGAAGCGTTTGACTTCTGAATTCGGAATGGTATCAGGTCGTTCCACTTCGCACAAATCACCAGACCTTTTTCACCAATCCAAGTTTTTTAGATTGGTAAGGGTCACATAAATATTGTCAATTTCCGCCTTTGACAAGGCGAAAGGTCAGATTTTATTTCTCAAGGACAAAATGTTTTTTCGACCAATTCGCGCAGGTAAACTTAAAGACTTACGTCCCTTCCATTTCCTGCCGATCAACCCGCTCTTCTTGCGGGGGTCTAACGTCTCCTTAAAGGAGACACGATTCCTAATCTTAGGGTGGGCTTCCCGCTTAGATGCTTTCAGCGGTTATCCCTTGGGAATGTAGCTACCCGGCGCTGCCGCTGACGCGACAACCGGAACACTAGGGATTCCCCCATCCTGGTCCTCTCGTACTGAGGACAGCTCCCTTCAAGAATCAACGCTTCCACCGGATAGAGTCCGACATTATTGTTACAGATTAACAAATAATATTTGTTAATTGATCTCGTCATTTCTTTGTTTGCGAGATTCCCCATGTCACCATGAGGGTCCGACCATATCTTGTATGTACAACATACTCTGGCGTATGGCCTGTGAGGATTCTAGTTTTTGTATGATTTTAATATCTCTTTTTTTGTGTATTTTCTCTTCCCTGTGTTCATCGTAAATGAGATATCGAGAATCTTTTGAATACCATCTTTTCTTAGATGTTTCCCGTCATTAATGATACCGATAATCTCTTTGAATTTCTTAAAGACTTCCGCTTTTATACGAAGCCTCCCATCAAAAAACGGTATCACTTTATCTCTTAAACTTGGTAAATCACGTACAACATATGCAAGTGATTTATCTGTTTCATCTGCCAAGCTATTATTTTTTATATACCCACACCTCAATCGATTCATTACCTCTTCTAAAACAGGCTTTCCTATCGGATTCTGAGATAATTTAAAAAAATAAATCACTTGCCAACCAGTTTTTGTTTCTTTAGAAGGAACAACACTTACATAAAACATTCCTTCGCCATCGACAAAACCAGCAATGTAATCTCTGCTAATCATTTACAACAAATTATACAAAACCAGCCTTTCCTGCTGATAATCTCAGGTTAATGATTTTCACTAGTACATAAATTATATACTAGTACATTAACATTTAACAAGACTTCCCAGCATATAGCCAGATTTACAATTCGAGCAAAGCAAGAATTTCAAGCTTCGCTTATATCCCTTCATTCTTATATTTGGACAAAAAGAAATTTTTTAGTTCATTTTAAAGCGTCTAAAGGGAAAGACAGTTTAGACATTGTCAGGTTGAAATGTATACAACCTCAGCTGTCTTACGACGCTCTGAACCCAGCTCACGTACCACTTTAATGGGCGAACAGACCAACCCTTGGGACCTCAACCTTCCAAAATTACTTTTGGGGTAAGACTATACCACCACCTTGTATTCAATTGTTACCAAATGAACCTTCAGGTGCAAGCCGTATTATACCGACGCAATGGCCGATATCTCTCTCTAATAAATAGAGATCAGTCGTTACGGGGAATGAATTCTTTGATCTTTGTTGAAAAGTTCTTTTTCCGCCCCTTTGAGCGAACATTAAACTCTGACAAAGCATCAGCTAATTTAGCCATCTTTTCAAGGTTTATATACAAAGAAGTATCAGTATGTAAAATATCTAGAGCAATCGTGGCTTGTTTAGCCTTAACTCTTAAATACTTTCCTAATTGGGTAAGAATAAATATTATCTGTTTTTGGTCTCGAACAATACATTCAAATGTTGTCCGATTTTTAATTACATTCCCAATCCCAGATTTTTTCTTAATCCAATACAATACTTTTGGATCTTTTTGAGTAACCTTAATAATAACCCTAACCCTAAATCCAAACTTCTTTTCTCTATGACGTTCAACAAATGCCATAATGGCACCGTCTCCGTCAAAAAGACCTGACAAATATGCCCAATCAACTTCAGAAATCATTCTTCCCACGGGGTTAACCATAATTTATTTTTCCTGGGACCTGCAAAAACGCAAATCCCCGTTATTAAATCATGGCCTTCACCGTTTTGAGCTTGTTTACTGATATAAAAATATCAGTTACAAATTTTAAAACAAATTTGTATTACCTCGAAATTTCTTTCGAGGAGAGAAGTTAAAAGTTTTCTCCAGCCCCAGGATGTGATGCACATAATCCTCTATTACTAGAGGTGTAGACTATATCATTTTCCGGAATAAACCGGAACTTGGCGTGTTATATAAGCTTATTAAACTTATATCTCATTTACACACTAACGAACCCGTGTAAAATCAGTCGTTACGGGGTCAAAGAAGTTTTCAAACCCGTGTTAAGTTTATAGGAAAAGCTAGGTAATATATATCTCTTAATAATTTTAATAAAAGACTGTACTTCAGACGATGGAATATAAATTCGTACATTACCTGAAGCAAAATGTAACTTTGTCTTTAAAGAAAACTTTTTTAAAAGCATCTTTTGCAAAATTTTCTGCTCCTTAAGTTTATATCCAGATGTGCAAAGGTAAATTCCTTTACAATCTTTCCTTAAATATCCATCATCCATATACCAAATAGCAAGAACAAGCGGAGACATTAGTTTAGCAATACTTTTTGGAATAATTTTTCTTCTATTCTTGTAAAAAAGATTTCTCCAATAATCAAATATCGGAATGCTTCTTGTCGAAAACCGACAATGATAATATTTCTTACAGGTTCTCCTATCATAAACCTCTAGTTTATAAGGTTTTGATGAAAAGTTTGAAAAATATTTATATAACCAAAAAACATAATCCTTCTGGACAAATGTTTGGTCTATTTTTAATCTCGAATGTTTTCCATTCTTCTCCAAACAACCATCTCCCAAAAGTTTCCCAACTAATAAATCTCTTTGTCTGCTATTTAACTTTTCCACTTCTCGACTTCCCACGGTATTACCCCTTAACATAAGAATAATCCGAAAATTATCCGTAAATCAAGTAGGGTTTCACCGTTATAAGCCAAGTTTGCTCAAGGAATTACTCCCTTGAGGGCCCGGACCTTTTATAGGTCAAGCCGACATCGCTTTAAACCTACTGTTCTTCACAGTAGCCTGACTATACCTTCACCCATTACAACACAATGGGTGCCGACGTTTTATGGAAACTATAAAAAGTAACCATCCGCTTTGCTAAAAGCAAAGACAAGTCGATACGGGGTTATATTGGAATTTTATAGCGCATACTTTCAATAACATATTGATCAATTAGACCAAAAAGTTTAGGTGCGCTCTCAGTTGCAACTCGAATACGATAATAATTTTTATCTTTATTCAAGCTGGATTTAACTCCCAAATTTTGCAGAGAATCTCTAAGATTCTGCTGGCTAACTAAATCAAATCCTTAGGTATTAAAATAACAGGTATTATAGCTTTTAGAACCATCATCCATGTACCAAACAGCTAAAGATAATGAAGTTAAGTTAATAATTTTAGGAATTATCTTCTTACCACCTATATAAAACTTTTTGTAATACTTTGAAAGTATCGGAAGGTTTCGTGTATAGAATCTATACCCAACCCTCTTACCATTTCCTCGATATCTCAAGGGTTGGCCTGAAACCAAATTTTTCAATATCCGATATTTCCAATTAACGTATTCTTTCTGTTTTATTGAGTGCGTAATCTGAAGATGTGCGTGAGTTTTCTTCCTCATGTAGCCATCTCCAAGTATGCAACCTAGTATTACTTGTTGTTGAATATCCAATAAACTTCCCACGGTATTACCCCTTAAAATAAGAATAATCCGAAAATTATCCGTAAATCAAGTAGGGTTTCACCGTTATGAGTCGGTATTTATATATCTAAATTCTGGGGAATTTAGACTAACAGCACTCTAAAATTACTTCTAGAGGACCCCGATGTTAATGTTGAGGTAGCGATCCGCGCCGTCGCTATGGACGCTCGGGCGCGACTACTCTGTTATCCCCGGGGTAGCTTTTATCCATTAAGCTCCGTGCCACCCATATGGCATCGGAGGATCACTAAGACCTGCTTTCGCACCTGCTCGAGCCGTCGGCTCTCGCAGTCAAGCTGGCTTATACCTTTACGCTTACACGATCGTTTCCATTGATCGCAAGCCAACCTTTGTGTCCCTGCGTTACACTTTAGCAGGGTACCGCCCCAGTAAAACTGCCCATCTAGCACTTTCCTTCAACCTGTTTACAAGGATGTTAAGTAAGTCTCACATTTTCCAAAGAGAGGTGTTACATTGTCGCCAAAGCTCCCTCCTACACTACACAGTTAAAAAATGCAAAAACAATGCCAAACTACAGTAAAGCTCCACGGGGTCTTTTTGTCCTGGTGGAAGTAGGCCGCGTCTTCACAGCCACCGCAATTTCGCCGAGTGAAGGCTCAAGACAGTTGCTAACTCGTTACGCCTTTCGTGCAGGTCGGAACTTCATCTCGTCATCTATTTTCATAAATGAATCAGACTATATCTTCACCTTGCAATTAGCTTTAGGAGAAACACCTTCTTATATTTCCTTTTACCGGATTTATTCATCCGATATGCTTGATTAATTATTTCGGCTAAATACTTCTTATTCAAATGTAAATTAGACGAAATCATATTAACAATCTTTAAAAAAATCTTAAAGTCATTGAGCTTACTAGTTTTCAAAGGATATTTTTCAAAATGAGGGATTATAACATTTTTTAGATCATTAACAGATCTAACTTCGTATTTATAATTTTGATCTCTTTTTGAAAACCTTATCCCGCCAACATTAAAAAAATTCCTGATATTTTTTAATATATCAATGTTTCTTTTATGTTGAGAGATTGAAAAACTAGGTCTCACTTCCAGATTTGTTTTAAATTTAGGTCGAATACTAAAGGAGATTGAAAAACTTCCTTCTCCATCAGTAAAACCAGAAATATATGATGCAAACTCCATAGCCAATATGTTTATATACAAGGGCTGGCGTATTATTCCACTAAACAGTGGGATCTCACCTTTCGGTTCAGTCGTTACGGGGTTACTAAAACTTCCCTCGGTATTGGCATATCCTCAAATTTAGCAAGGATTTAGCTTTCACCGATATTAGCCAGTTTACTTACCAACAAATTAAATTGCTAGTCATAAGCTTCGTTTAGCTTATATATTATGTTATCACAATATTCGGGCAAATTCCGAATTTTACCCGACAAGGGACTTCGCTACCGTAGACTTTTCGTTATCACCATGCTAGCAAACAACATGGGTCCTATCTGTCGCCAGATAGCTCGGACTATATCATAGTTCTAATTAATAAAACCTCCGACGTGTAGTCTCTGAGGATTGATCCAAAGTACTAAAGATATATTTTTTTGTATGTCTCCTTCCCCTACCACGTTGGTTCATTGAAAATGCAATATCTACAATTTTCTTAAAGCCGTTAGTGGTTTTGTGCTCTTTCTTAGATAACATTTGAACAATTTCTCTGAACCTGACAAACTCCAAGTATTTCTTACCAATAATTGGATATTTCTCAAAGAACGGAATTACAACACTCAAATGATCTTTTAGTGAAGCAACCATATATACCATACAATTTGGACTTCCACTCTTGTACGAGATAAAACCACAGTTCATCACTTTTCTAAATAGAAAAATAACTTCTGGATTACCTTTATCTTGGAACACTTCAAAAAGCGGACTAATTATCCAGCCTGATGCCAAGGTAGGATGTTTTCGAATAGGTACACAAAAACAACCTTCACCATCAGCAAAACCTGCTAGGTAATGGCCCAAATTATCTTTATTCTTTGGAACTCTTTCCTGCTGATAATCTGCACTTAAAACATTTTCAGTTGGTATCATAATTAAGTATTTACCGAAATAAATACGAAGTCAATACTCTAACTAGTTTAAGATACTCAGACTTTCCAGCATATAGTCGGATTTTACAACTGCTCTACGATTCACAGTTATAGTTACTGCTGCCGTTTACCGGAGCTTGACTTTGCTGCATTTTACGATAAATCGTAAAAACAACGCCGCTTAACTTACCGGCACTGGGCAGGCGTCAGCCCGCATACCTTCTCTTTCGAGTTTGCGCGGACATGTGTTTTTGATAAACAGTCGGTTAGCATTCATTAGCTGCGACCCGAATAATCGGGTAGGACATCTCCAATGTTACGTCCAGCTAATTTGCCGAGTTCCTTAAGCCTCCTTCGCTCGCTCGCCTTAGACTACTCGTCCAACCCACCTGTGTTGGTTTACGGTACGGCTTATTTTAAATCTCGTTGCGAGTCTTTTTTGATAGACTGAATGGTTTGGAATCATCGATATCTCTATCAACTTTGCATCGCTGCTCAATTAATCAGTTCAGCGGTTTTCCCTGCTGATCCTACCTTACAGCTTACACTCACATTCGATAGCAAGCTCCAAGCATCCAACCTCGTCAACCCCCAACTCATGCATCCGAAGACGCATCTTTCGATTTAAAACAAATACTGGAATTTTAACCAGTCATCCATCGACTACCCCCGATTGTTTCAGGGCTCGCCTTAGGTACCGACTAACCCGCCCCCGACGAACGTCTGGGCGGAAACCTTGGGTTTTCGGCGGTCCGAATTCTCATCGGACTTGTACGCTACTCATACCGGCATTCTCACTTCCATACACTCCACCCCACCTTACGGTGAAACTTCACAGCATATGGAACGCTCCCCTACCACTTGCCTTGCGGCAAATCTCTAGCTTCGGCACCATCTTTGATCCTCGATAAATTTTAGGCGCTCCCTCCCTCAACCAGTGAGCTGTTACGCTATCTTTAAAGGGTGGCTGCTTCTAAGCCAACCTCCTGGCTGTCTGGGGAAGAAAACTTCCTTTCAAACTTAAGATGGATTTAGAGGCCTTAGCCGAAAGTCTGGATTGTTTTCCTTTAGTCATATCAGCTTAGCCCGATATGGCTGTCTACCCTGCGTCCTTGCTGTAATTCTGAGTTTGGTTGAAATATCTCGCTTACGCTTGATATTCCATCCAGTATCTTTACCTCCAACAAGTTTTTACAGAGCGCGGTCCCTATAGACCTTTCGGGGAGAACCAGCTATCTCCAGGTTCGGTTAGTATATTGCCACTAACCACAAGTCATCCCAGCATATTGCAACATACATGGGTTCGGGCCTCCTCAGCCATTTACGACTGGTTCACCCTGCTCATGGTTAGATCACCTGGTTTCGGGTCTGCCGCGTGCTACTTAGGTCGCCTTTTAAGACTCGCTTTCGCTACGCCTTCCCCCCAAAGGGGTTAAGCTAGCAGCAAACGACAACTCGCCGGTTCATTCTTCAATAGGCACGAGATCACCCCAACTAGGTTGGAGCTCTCTCGGTTTGTTCGCAAACAGTTTCAGTTTCTTTTAACTGGGCGTCCCGCCCTTCTTTTCACCTTTCCCTCACGGTACTAGTTCACTATCGGTCATAGATTGTATTTAGTCTTGGAGGATGGTTCCCCCAGGTTCCCACAATGTACATGCATCGTGGTACTCAGGAAATTCCTTAAGCCTTATTAGGTTTCGTGTACAAGACTTTCACTCTCTTTGGTCAAACATTCCAGATTATTCCACTACCTTCTAAGGTCCCATATTGGACTCCTACAACCCCCAGATAATGCAAGCATCATCTGAGTTTGGACTCTTGCCGTTTCGCTCGCCGCTACTAAGGCAATCTCGATTGATTTCTCTTCCTCCCCCTACTGAGATGTTTCAGTTCGGAAGGTACCCCCACTCACAGTTATATTCCAACAAGTTGAAAATTTGGCTGTGAAGTATCACAAAGTAACTTGTGATGGGTTTCCCCATTCGGACACCGTCGGATCAATAGTTTTTGGCACTTCCCCGACGCGTTTCGCCGCCTAATACGTCCTTCTTCGGCAATCTATACCAAGGCATCCGCTGTCTGCGTTAGTAAAAACATAATTTCATCCCAAAAGGGATGAAATGGCCTTTCAAATAAAATCTTCCCTTTCGCCTTACCCACCAATATAAAATTGATGAATAGCGAAAGTTTTGACAAATTGACAATCTTCACTTGTCAAAGTACTAACCAATTAGTATTAAATTAAAAAAGGTAAACAAAAATGATTATCTCTTCTGATTTAGCACCAAGTGGACCGTGGGAGATTCGAACTCCCGGCCTCTACATTGCAAATGTAGCGCTCTAGCCAACTGAGCTAACGGCCCTTAAGTCTCCCTATCAGTCAATGTAAGGTTCAAAACACCAAAAAAACCGGCTTTTGAGGCCGGTTACATCAACAAAAAGTACAACTATGCTATCCCTTAAATGCCATACTACGCGAGCAAACATCAGGACTTATGGATAATTTTTGTCTTTTCATCAAGTAACTTACCTTAAAAGGTAATGACAATTATATTAAAGTTATTAACTTCCGTCAATAGACGCCTTGGGACCCTGTAAAATCTCATTAAGCTCACCTTTCAGTTCTCGAAGCTTCTTAAGATGTCTTTCAACAACTTTTGAAACTTTTCGAGCATCTGTTTCATAATTACGCCTATCTCTCTCATAATTACTTCTGGTCTCTTCAAGGTCAATCCTAACAACACTGCACCTTGGAATCCCAACCCTCTCTCCGTCGGTACAGTCCTTAACCTCGGAATTGTCACCGGCTCTTCTAAAAGTAACCAAACATCCCCCCTTTTTACATCTTGCTTCCAAAAGTTCGGGGTTATCAACTAAACGTTTTATAGCCTCCTTAGCAAACAAACAATCACAAATTGCAGTTTTTTGCCTTTCTGTATTCATTTTAGTTGGCAACTTATAACCGAAAGAAAAGTAATTTGCCAGAAAGGAAACAAAAAATAATTGTTTTAAGAGTTGTTTTAGGCTAGAATAACCAGTAGCAAATTAAATGGGCGCGTGGCTCAGTGGTAGAGCGCTTTCCTGATAAGAAAGAGGTCCATGGTTCGATCCCATGCGCGCCCACTTAAACCCCAATTTATATTACCTTATAACATTGACTTTTAGCCCCCTTTGTGCTAGTATTCCCATCAGTTCGTAAGTCGAACTTTAAAAGCAATAAACCTATTTATCTTATTCAAATTTGATACTGGAGGTGTTAAATGAAGGCCTGGAAATTCTTTGTATTGGTAATCGCTGGACTGTACTTGTCCAGCTTCCTGATCAGCGGAATTGTATTCCTGTGGCCAGGAAAAATTCTGTTGACAGTCGACGTCATCGCTTTTGCCGAATACTCGAGTTGGGCTCTTGCTGTAGCCATGGCACTTCTTTCGGTTGGCACAATATTACTTACCGACAACCAACCGAATTGGAAAAACGCCCTCTTGATTATTAATTCAAGCGCCAGCTCTGCTATAACCATCCGGGCTCTCCCGTTTGAAATTTACCCCATTCCAGGGGTGAACTTTTCAATCATGGCCGTTGTTGCTACGGTCTGGGTTATAATCGCAATTTGGTTAGCTACAGAATCCATAATACACGGATTCACTTTCAGAAAAGCTGCCATTATTGTTTCCGTGCTATCCCCGGCTTTACTTATCAGCTGGGCCTTAATCATAAGCCCCTGGTTTATTCAGTACGTCTTACCAGCAGGCCAATCCCTCTAACATCAACCACCTCTGGAAAAATATTATAGTTAAAACCAGAGGGGGATGTACTTTTCTTTTTGTATTCTCCTCCCCTTATTTTTTGTTTCGTATATAATTAGTTGTATAAATACATATGCAGGAACTAGTCACTCTTTCTCTCAAACTTCCAAGAAATACTGAGATTACACCTGAGGCTGCAAAAACATTTCTTGCAGCACTAACCCAGATTAACTCAGCATCCTTCTTTGATCGCTTGACAGGTGTTGTCCCTCAAGCTCTTTCTCTTGAAATTGCACTGGTTTCCCAGCAAATAAGATTTGAAATCACCTGTGACCCGGATCTTGCTCCATTCGTCGAAACCCAAATTCAATCAAATTACCCCCTTGTTATTATTGAAAGAACTCTTGACCCATTAAAAGACCAGCATGTTGACGTAGTTTCCTTAAAACTTAGAAAGGGAAGTTTTTATCCCCTTGCCACATTCGACACTTTTACAGACATAGATCCCTTGGCATCAGTTCTTTCGGTTCTTGCAAAAGCAGACCCAAATGAGGTCTCACTAATCCAATTTGCACTTGAATCAACGGCTTCTTCATGGCAGGCCCACGGTGCCTCGTTTGCCGAAAAAGGAACCAAAAACGAGGATGGCAGTTATTCCCCAAGATCGGATGCAAACATTATAAAAGAGAAAATTTCTTACCCAGGTTTTAGAATATCTATTCGCATCGCATCCAACTCAAATAAAACCCTAAAAGAAGCAGTTAGCGCCTTTGGAGTTTTTACCAGGGCAGACGGGAACTCCTTCGGAAAGAAAAAGCCGGAAATACTCTCAAGCAAGAAAAAACAATTAAGCAATCTTCTTTTAAGAAAAGTTACTGACAACCAGATAATTAACATTGTTGAGCTGGCAACAGTTTGGCATTTACCTTCTGATAAGATAAAAACTGCCTCGATTGTCTGGGGTAACTCTGTGCTTTCCGAGTCTCCCGAAAACCTCCCCACATCATTCAATGTGTCCGAGGAGGAAAAAAAGCAAATTAACTTTTTTGCACGGGCGATGCACAAAAACCGGGATGTAGTCTTTGGAATAAAGGACCAAGACCGCAGACGGCACATTTGGACTGTAGGAAAAACTGGAACTGGAAAGTCGACTATGCTCGAGAATATGGCCATTGATGATCTGAAAAAAGATCGTGGTATCGCATACATTGATCCACACGGAGATGCTTGCGAGGTTTTACTTGATTATATCCCCCGTCACAGAATTGAAGATACAATATATTTTAATCCGGCAGACCGCGACTTCCCAATATCTCTTAACCCGCTTGAGGTAACAAATAGAGAAGAGGCTGAGCTTGTGGTTTCGGGTTTGATGGCAATATTTACTAAAGTCTGGGCAAATGTTTGGTCTGCAAGGATGGAATACATACTCCGAAATTGCTTTCTAACCCTTGCCGCCCAACCCGATACCACTCTTGAAGATGTGTTAAAGCTTCTTGCAAGCCGTAACTTCCGTGACGAGATGGTTGCAAAAACTACAGATCAAGCTCTGGTTCATTTCTGGCAGGATGAATATGATAAAATGCCAGACAGACTTCAAAAAGAGGCTATAGCCCCAATACAAAACAAGGTGGGGCAGTTTGCAACTTCCCCCATGATTAGAAGAATAATTGGAAAACCAAAATCGACAATATCCATAGATAGTCTCATGAATGAGGGAAAAATACTTCTTGCAAATCTCTCTCAAGGAAGACTTGGAGAAGACAACGCAAATCTTTTGGGGGCAATGCTTATTACCAAAATCCAGCTTGCTGCAATGAGAAGAGTTGATATCCCAGAAGGTACCAGAAAAGATTTTTACCTTTACGTTGACGAGTTCCAAAATTTTGCAACCACTTCATTCATTAAAATTCTTTCAGAAGCAAGAAAATACCATCTGAACCTCACGCTCGCCAACCAGTATATGGCACAAATTCCGGAAGAAGTAACAAAAGCAATATTAGGTAACGCTGGCACCATGATCTCCTTTGCAATTGGCGCGGATGATGCAGAAATAATAAACAAAGAATTTGCTGAAGTATTTACTCAAAACGATCTAGTCAACCTGTCCAATTATCAGATAGCCTTAAAACTAATGATTGACGGGTACTCATCAAGACCATTTTTAGCACATACTCTTCCTCTTCCTGCATCTAAAAATGAAAACAGAAAAAAAGTAATTGATTCATCAAGGGAAAGATGGGTAGATAAACACGTTAAAGAACCGGAACCAATACAACAGAATACAAATAAACCTCAAGAGAGGCAGCATGGCCCACACAGGCGCCCGTATTCACAATACCACCCTCCATTTAGACCAATAAATAGAAATAATAACCAGTCGTAAAAAGACAAACTGGAATAAAAAGTATTTATTGATACAATATAGGCTAGAACATTAACAGGGGGATCTTGTTTTTCATCAAAAAATATACTTTTTATTCTAAGGAGAATAAACCATGAACAAGATTAAAATCGTGTTTGTAATTATCCTGGCGGGGATGATAATTTTTCTCTATGCAGGAGCCGTCCAGGCTGAAGAGGATTGTGCAAGCCTCAATATCAGCCATATCTGCAGGATTGATGGCAAGATTGAGGTAGAGTTTGTGCTTGTGCACACTCCCCCAGAAATCTTCGACCATGGTGAAGTAAGTTATAACATAACACTACCGACAGGGGAAACAGTAAATCACACTGCCTATTTTACGAAACAGACTGGGGACACAAGCCACTACATGGATCTGCTAGATGATCCAGGACCCGGATCTTACATAATGAACAGTGCGGTCGTGACCATCAAAGGTGTAGTGTACAACTTATCAAACCCTGGCGAAGTAGTCTGGTGCAAACCCACAAACACAAAGTTGGCATCACTTTCCGCCAAAGGTAATAAGAATGACCTGATTATTACAGTGATAATTGGGTTCATACTCATCACCGCACTATCGGCCACAAGTGTCTACCTACACAATAAACGCTAAGGTTTCGGAGCCACCTATTCCCCCATAGGTGGCTCCTATTTTTTAGCTAAATATTGATTCATATAATATAATCAAGGTATCCAAAAACGGGAGAACAGAAAAATTCTTTTGGAGGTGCACTTTGAAGAAAATAACATTGTTGATTACTGTATTTGCTTTGTTGGTTTTTACATTTCCAGCTTCGGCAAAAAACAGTAGTCTTGCCATTAATAATGTTAAGGCAACATGTCTAGCCACCGGGGCAGCTAATGTCACGTTTGTCGCGAACGGAGCATCGCGAAATGGTGACAAGGTAACTATTTCTGCCCAGTACTGAGGAGGAACACCGCCTGAGTATGCACAGCTTGCTAACCAGAGTTTCACCTTTACGGTCTACAAAGGAGAAACTCATTACTCAAAAAGCATTCTCGGTGCATGTTTAGTTCCATCATGGGCATGGGCCAAGTTTCAAGACAACACGGATAAATATACGTTCAGATTCATGGTAAAAGCCAAAAACGGGAGTAAAGACTCTTCCAATTGGCTTAAACCCGTAGGGGTATTTTACCCTGACAATAACGCCAAATACATTCCGCCTTTGAGTTATTTTGATAAATCAGAAAAGACCCAGTGGTGGAAAAACTATCAAGGCTTCTTCTGGAAACAGAAGAACTGGCCATAAACCGTAAGGAACGGAAAATCAACTGTTCTCCCGTTCCTTTTTTTTTCCCACAAAGAAACCACCTTAAAAAAGGTGGCTTCTTTATTATTCACCCAAAATATGACTGGAAATAGATTCCGTTTTGTTCTTCTTCCATCAAAGACGGAAAAAGCAGTTAAAACGACTAACTTAAAAACTGGGGTATACACCCTGCTTTAAGCAGGGCCCGTGATACTCCTTAGAAAGGAGGTGATCCATCCGCCCCTTCCAGGACGGATACCTTGTTCATGGTGTTCCTACTCTTTCGAGAGGCATGGACTATATCTTCATCCGCAAAATACTATACTTATCTGGATGGTTCGAACTAATTAATTTGGAAAACTTCTTATAAGAATTTGCGCTTATATAAAATCTCCAATAGTTCGGATCTACCCTTTTACTTGGGTTATGGATCTTTCCACTCTTAATTCCAAAATCTGTAAGGTAATCCTTAATCTTGCAAAGAACTTTTTTGTCCTTTTGGCAAAAATAAAGATAAAATCTAACACGTTTACTTTTTGCAATTCCACCTTCAGCATCAAAAAATCCTCGTATATAAGAAATTTTGTCTCTCTTAGATATTACTGTCACCCCATTTAAGAGTGATTTTGTAAACTCAACAATCCAAAGATCTCGATGTTTACCTTCTTTGTATATCCAAGCACTTCTACCCAAACTCTTAATTCCCACCTTCAATATTTCAGCAAACTGCTTACTCTTGGTGGCAATTCTATACGTTGTTTTTCTAACTGTGGCATCATGCAAAATCCCAAGTAGATAAGTCTTTGTAATTTGTGGCGCTTGCGTGTAGTCTCTACGGAGTCCCCAAATATCTCGGGGTTCCCTCGGTATTACCATATCTTTAGTAAGGATAATCCGAAAATTATCCAAACGTCAAGCTTTAGGTTTCACCGATACAGCAAGATTTTCTCCAGCAGTTACCCACTGGAGTCGCAACAAATTTACGACTTAATCCTTGTCGCTGGTTTCACCTTGCCCCGATTCAATCGGGATTCGGGTGCCCCCAACTTCACTGACTTGACGGGCGGTGTTCTGAGATCATATTAATCATCGCTGACTAACTGTCTCTCCCCACCAGGCACACGGTTTTCCCGTACCTTGGCGGACGACCATTTTAATTTGCGTCTAAGATTCATCTTACCTTGAATCAATCTTAATCTCTCAATTCCCCTTTGTGTTAGATGTTCATTTTTCGAAAAAATATTAGCTGCTTGGCAAAAAAAATCAAAATCTCTTCTTTTCTTACCTTGCAAACTATATTCCTTAAAAAATGGAATTATCTTACTTTGAATATCTGCATGGTTTTTTACTGCATACTTTACGTGTGGTCTCCATCCATATCTCTCATAGTTAAGAGTATATATTTGTCCACACCCTAAAGAATTCTGCAGTTTTTCAAGCAAAGGTTTGTCCTCAATAATCATCTCCACTTCAAAAATTAGCCTTGGATCACATCCAAACCGCTTAGTTTTATGTTTGGAGATTGTTACGCAAAAACACCCTTCACCTTCAATCAAACCCGCAATATAGTTGGAATCAAGCTTTTTCATTCGCAAACTAAAAGGCAGTATTCCTTCTCTGTAAAAAACAGGTACTACGAATACAGCAGACTTCTGATATCTACTCGGTGTTAGTTCACACCAACACCTACTTCATTATTAAGCGTATTAAATATTGAAGTCAATATCAGATCTCCCTTCGTAACCTATATATCATTTTGTCTCCATCTTGAGCCCAATTATTCTGTATTTGAAGCTGATAAAATGCTTCCCGATTTGTACGAGCGGTCGCAAAAATACAGAACCGTTTAAACTTCAAGCTGAAAACTGCTACTTTAACCCTTCTCTCTCAGACATCGCCGTCTGAGGATGTTATTTTGCTTCAAGAAATTTATCTTCTCTTGCAAGGACTTTCACCTTGTTGATATAAAGGCCGGAAGGCGCAATTTAATTTGTACAAGACCTGAGAACGTATTCACCGCAGCTTGGCTGATCTGCGATTACTACCAATTCCGCGTTCATGGAGGCGAGTTGCAGCCTCCAATCCCCACTGAGAAGCCGTTTGATGGGATTAGCTCCGGATCGCTCCTTGGCAACCCATTGTCGGCTCCATTGTAGCATGTGTGTCGCCCGGGATATAAGGGCCATGCTGACTTGACGTCTTCCCCACTTCCACCCCGATTAAATCGGGATAGTCTCGTATGGATATTTAACATACGACAGGGGTTGCGCTCGTTACCCCACTGAAGGGAACACCCCACGGCACGAGCTGACGACAGCCATGCAACACCTGTGCTAAGTTTCATGAAATTCACGAATCGCTTCTCATTTCTGAAAAACTAAATGCTTAGCATGTCAAACCCCGGTAAGGTTCTTCGGTTCGTCTCGAATTAAACCACATGCTCCACTGGTTGTGCAGGTCCCCGTCAATTCCTTTGAGTTTTAAACTTGCGTTCGTACTCCCCAGGCGGCTCGCTTAACGCGTTAGCTTACGTCCCAATAAATTGGGGCTAGCGAGCATAGTTTACGGCTAGGACTACGGGGGTCTCTAATCCCCTTCGCTCCCCTAGCTTTCGTACCTCAGCGTCAATAAATTCCCAGCTACCTGCCTTCGCCCTTGGCGTTCCTTATCATATCAACGGATTTCACCCCTACATGATAAGTTCCGGTAGCCCCTAAATTATTCAATTCTGATAGTATTACCTCCCTTCCCGAAGTTGAGCCTCGGTCTTTGAAAGATAACTTACCAAAACGCCTACGAAACTCTTTACGCCCAATAAATCCGGGTAACGCTCGCACCCTACGTATTACCGCAGCTGCTGGCACGTAGTTAGCGGGTGCTTATTCTCCATAGTGTATCCACTACGGCAAAAGTGGTTTACGACCCTAAGGCCTTAATCCCACACGCGGCGTCGCGGCGTCAGACTTTCGTCCATTGCGCACGATTCCCAGTTGCTGCCACCCGTAGGTGTATGGGCCGTGTCTCAGTCCCATTCTGGGGGGCCATGCTCTCACACCCCCTAACCGTCGTAGTCTTGGTAGGCCATTACCCCACCAACAAACTGATGGTACGCAGGCTCATCTATCGGCGGGCAGTTACGCCCTTTGCTTAGTTTTTAAGTAAGCATATGCGGTATTAGCCCCGCTTTCGCGGGGGTATCCCCCACCAAAAGGTAGATTCCTACGTGTTACTCAGCCGTTCGCAACTAGCTTCATAAAGAAGCTCGTTCTACTTGCATGCTTAAGGCACGCCGCTAGCGTTCACCCTGGGCCAGGATCAAACCCTCAAAAAGCAACACCAAACGCCGACGTATTTTGGCGCGGTGTCAAAAATTACTTCCAGTCATATTTTGAGTGTCAAACACAAAAAACTTGTGCTTGAAAAAATTCCTGACCAAAAAATCTCAAATGAATCGCGAAGAATCAATTGTCAAAGTTCAAAGTAAAAAACCTGATCAAGACTAAAAAACCCACCTGATGGTGGGTTAGAAAACGTTCCGCGGAAGCGGACCCATCTGGTATCAGGTTGTTCTCATAATAAAGCCAGAACTATCTGGCAGAAAGAAGAATACCAAAAAAAGATTGGTGAGTCAATGGCGGTTTAAGTATTCTGTTTTGAGTTTTTAGCTTTCGCTTTTATAACCTCGTAAAGCATAGGAACAACAGAAATGAGGATTATTGCAATAATAACGATACTAAAATTGTGCTTTATGGAAGGAATGTTTCCAAAGAAGAATCCAGCCAGGGAGAAAAGAAATACCCAAGCAATTCCCCCAATGACATTAAAAGAAATAAACGTTCCATAATGCATTTTTCCAACTCCTGCGACAAAAGGGGCAAAAGTCCTGACAATAGGAACAAATCTTGCAAGTACAATAGTTTTACCTCCATATTTATCAAAAAACTCCTTTGTCTTTTTGATGTGCTCCTTCTTAATGGGTACCTTAGGATGAGCTATTAATGCCTCACCAAAAAAGTGGCCTATCCAATAGTTTGCAGTATCTCCCAAAACTGCTGCTAAAGATAAAATAAGAAGCAATACAAAAATATTCAGAGAGCGAAGAGCTGCAAACGCTCCTCCTGCAAAAAGAAGCGAGTCTCCAGGAAGAAAGGGTGTCACAACCAATCCTGTTTCAATAAAAATAATGAAAAACAAAAGTCCGTAGGTTAATGCACCGTACTGGGAAATTATTGCACCAAGATGGACATCTAGATGAAGGATAAAATCAATCAAAAAGGTTATTATTTGCATACAAAATTGAGGTTAACACAAATTAAAGAAATAATCATTCACTAGTTGCAGGTTCTTCATACACAATCATTGCGTTTTTGGTATATTTTGTAATATTTCCAGATTCATCAACAGAGTAGTCGCACCAATCACGTTCAAAACCACCCTTCTGCTCTTTTCTAACCGAACCTCGAAATTCTGGATCTGATCTCCATAAATAACCATTTGGATCAACACCTAAAAGTCTGACATAATGACCATCTTCTCTTTTATTTTCACCAGTCATTATATTTAATACTACATATACGAAGGTGTTTTTCACTCTTGCAAGTTTTTCGGCTTCTTCGATTAAATGTTCTATACTTTCATACTCGCACCACTTACCAGAAAGCCCCATCATGGCAACACCTTCCTCCATCTGAAGATGAGAAGTGCCAGAAAGTTCGATGTGTTTTTTTTCTAGCTCATTATCAATACTTAGGTTTGCTTTCTCAACCTCCTCAGGAGAGGAGTCTTTTTCGTATTTTATACCAAGTCTAGTTCTGAAATTCTCCTGGGCAAAATCTTTTTCAAAATTCCTAGCAATATCAGCTAGAACAGCAACGCCACAACCTCCAGCAATCTCTCTCCCTCTCATTGGCTCACACTCAGAAAGTGGCCAAATTGGTTCTGTAAAAATTTGAGACCTTTCCTGTATACCAATCTGATCAAGAGTCATATAGCTTTCTTCCTGCTCAATTCTACTCATGAAGAATTTAAACTACAATGGGGAACCTACCCTGCCCCTCCACCGCCTCCTCCTCCACCTCCACCGCCTCCAGAAAAACCCCCGGAGGATCCTACACCATGAGCACCCGAGGAAACGGAATGAGAAAGAGAGCTTAGTGCACCCCCCAAATCTGAAAATCCCTTTGAAAAATCGGATGTAAAAGCACCTGAAGAACCAGACCTTAGACCCACAAAGTAAAGCCCTGAGGATTCAATCTCTCCTTGAGGAACTTTGACAGGGAGTTCAGAAAGAGCCTTAAGCGAAATACCAAAAACAATTCCATATACTAAATATTTCTCCCAAAGAATAACTGAATCGATGGAATAGTTTTTGGTCACAGAGTAGTCTTTTAGATATTTCTCGAAAGCTCTCCAACTTGCAAACTCCAAAGCACCCCTTTTTGTCCTTTTGTCCATAACAGATGCAAGAATGATTAGAAAAACAAATAAACAAAGAGCAAGGGGAATAACAACAATCAAAAATAGACCTGCAATATTAAACAAAGCAAAACCAACCCCCGGAAGAAAAGTAATCGCAAATATCATAAAGACAAAACTAAATATCGCCTCAACCCCAAGCTTTTTTTTAAGATCCGACCCTTCTTTTTCGAGATATCCCAAATCAACAAGGTCATCTCCGGCACTTCTTAGATCCTTCCAAAAAGTTTGAGCAGCGGACGGTCTTTTGGTTCCAATGTTTTTAATATCGTTAAAGGAAATCTGTGTTTCATCTCTAAAAAGAAGCCCCAAAAGGGCTTCTTCATACTCATTTGTCTTTTTGTCCCCCACAGTATTCAAAATGAGACTATATTCATCTTTGGTTCCACCTAAAAACTTTTTAACCTTTTCCTTTTTTATTGAGACAATTTTTCTTCTTGCCAACTCAACAATTGTTGATGTTATGGATTTTGTGGAAATTGATCCGTTATTTAAAAGCGCTTCAACATAAATAGGATGAAGATCGCTTGGTGGCTCATGGAGCTTGCCAGAAAGATTTACCTCAGGGACAGGAATATCTTTACCATATTTTCTCCACTTTCTAAACCAATAAACCGCCCTACAAATAATAAGAAGTGAAATAATCACTGTAACCACTACAGAGACATACAGTTGATATCTTTTAGTCGCTGAAAACTTTCTTTCTTCTTTTAATATTTCATCTAATGTCAAGTTTGAATTTTGAGCATTAGCAGCATTTCCCAGCTTTGGAAAAAGCACCCTTACTTCAAAAAACTTGTTTGGGGAAAGATTTGTTGCCTCAAAATAGACTTCGTGGTCGCTAGCAATATTAATCTCTCCATTTGCTGGACCATGACCAAATGCCCAGATCTTATCACTTGGCACAGACTCAGGAAGATAAACCTTGGCATCAACTCTTCCCACACCCTTAGCCCACTTATCTCCAACAAGCTGCCAGTAAAATTCAGAAATATCTTTCTGGTTCGTTAGAGCATTTTTTACTTTGTAAGTTAATGTAAACGTCTTTTCTTGATTGGCCACGGCATAGTTCCACCTAATATAAAACTTGTCAGGAGAAACTTGTTTGCTATATGTTCCAGGAGAGGTGCTTGAACTTTCTTTATATTTTGTAGTTTCATCGTGAATTGAATAACTCTCAATTTTATAATTGGCGCATCCCAAACATTTTGGAACTAAATTTATCCATTCATCTGCCCAGGAAAAACTTCCATCAAAGGAATATGTTCTAACTTCAGTTATATCAGCAGACCCATCTAAATTAAGTTGAACCTTGATATCTGCCATTGGGATCGAATAATCTTTAGCATAGCTACAAGAGGAAGATAAAAGAAGAATAAGTACTGAAAGAAAAGTACTATAAATAAATCTTTTCATCGACTGAATTTTGATGGACTTTTCCTTAAGTTGAGAGGTTTGACTTCATTATACTTTATATCAGCCTGACGACATGAAACCCCGCTACAAACAGAGAGGTCCAGACGATGTTTTTCCAATTCATCAAGAGCAGCCTTCACTCTTGAATCGTTCCTAACATTCTGAATCTGATATTTGTCATTTTTGATATTATAAAGTTCACTAAATCCTTTATCATTTCCATCAGAAGCAAATGGGTCATCGCCATAAAGAATATACAGGAATGGATCACTTGTTGTATTAAGTGCGACAGATCTAACTCCAAAATAGTCAGGAATCTTCTGATAAGGTTCTTTTATCTGTATGCCTTTCGGATAATGGTGTTCAAGAAGAATCATATCACGCCAATCAGACATATTACCGCTAAGAATTGGAATAATTGATCTGCCGTCAATTTTATAATTTGCGTTCTGCCAATCCAAACCAACAAAATCCAAAATCGTTGGTGCAAGATCAATATTGGCAACAAGCTGATTTTCATTTATACCCTGCATTCCAGGCATCTTAATTATTAAAGGTACCCTTGTTGCGTCATCGTAGGCCGCAGATTTCTCCCCCATTCTATACTCACCCATAAGATAGCCGTTATCTGACGTGAATATAATGAGGGTATTATTTAAAAGCCCCCTTGCATCCAGCTCGTCATAAACTGCACCAACCAAAGCATCCACTCCTATTAAAGCCTCGAGGCGGTCAAGTTGATATCTTGTAGCGTAATCTATTAGGGTTCTTCCGTCCCGCATAACAACATTCAAATCTGGCCAATTAGCACACAACCAAGAGGGCTTTTGCGAGGAAGAACAGTTTGCATAATTAAATGAATCTTTGTCTGTAGACAATCCATATTCGTCAGATACGGGAGTGAATGAATTTTTATCTCCACCTTGCCTTAATGACCCTGCAGGATATCCGTTCGGATAATTAAAAGATTGGAATGATTGTTGATTCTCCCAATTTCCATCAGCCCAAACCCTCGATGCAAAAGGATATTCAGGGATATTTTTATTGATACCAAGTGATTTTTCCGTTCCTCCCTGATCTTCCTCAATCACACCAAGTGGCATAGCAAGACTTTCCTGTTCGTCAGTTACTCCAAGAACATTGGAAGTATTATCTTCAGCCAATAAAGGATGTTGAACTTCTCCCAACTTGGGCCAGTTAGCCCCCCAAAAAGAATTCTCATCTGTATAAAAAATTTTGTAGTTCCCCGGACCCGTTCCTCTTATAAGATGGTGTCTAATTTTATCCCCATTTTCCAAGAAACTATTCCACGAAACAATCGGCTCACTTGATGGTTCAGTAAAACTATAATCCCATAGGCTTGGAGATTTGATCCAGGTGCTCCAATCTGTAGAAAATCTAACGTATAAATCGTATCCACTTTTTTCATCTCCTCTTATTATTTCCTGTCTTGTTACCCCATTCGGTTGAACATAAGCGGACCAACCGACTATAGTCCTAGTGTCTCCGTTTTGTTGCTTCCAGTCAGAGTTCCCGGAAGCTAGCACCCAGTTTAAACAAGGCTCTACAAAAGGATTTTTACTCGCCTCTAGATCACAGGAGTAAATATCATAGCTATCCTGTGAATCTCCTCTTATAAGGTGATAACGGACTCTTCCTTCAACCACAAAAGCATTAAATTCGGCAATGGGAAGGTCCCCAGTACCGTTAAAAAACGAGCCTTCCTCAGGATGTCTAACCCAATTCCAACCGTTTTTTGGACCTCTTATCCAAACATCAATAGTACCTCCATTGGATGTAAGTAAAGTCTGAACCCTTCCAATATTGGCGTCCGGATGATCGTAAATTCCATATCCCACGATCGGACCGTTCATTTGTGGAAAGACAGTATTTACACCCCATCCTCTTATATCTGCATGAACTGCATGTGGGGCAAGCTGCAGATAAAAGTTTTTCTTACCGCTTGTGTTGAAAGAGTCAAGAAAACTTTTCGCTCTGTCATAAACATATTTTGTTTCGTAACTATTCGGAGTAAGTGCATTCGGAGAATTTTCGAATGCTAAGTAATGTCCTGGGCGAGTATCATATCCATCAGTTAAATTCCAAAAATCCCATCCTGGAGGATTACTTCTTGGAGAGGATGTTAAAAACTTTCCAACGTGTCCGGTATAGTATCCTGCACCGTTTAACCAAACAGCCAGGTTGTTTGCGACATTACCTGCTCTGTCAAATGCAGGATATCCCCCCTCACTTCCAACCACATTCCAAACACATGTATTATGAGCATACTTGCCAGTTATAAAAGATGCTCTTGAAGGACAACACATACTGTGTGTAACAAAAGAATTACTAAATCGGAAACCCGTTGGTACCAACTTTGACTCAATATTCGGAAGTTTTCCTTTATCCAAAAGAAGTTGGAAAGACCCCTCGTCAAGATCATCGACCATTATGACAACCACATTCTTACCTGTTGTTCCAGAAGCACGAATTTTCGGGTTTTGGTTTCTGTCCTTAAGTAAAACAACTGTACCAATTGCAATAACTCCAGCAATTGTAACCATAAAACCTAAAACATTTTTAAAATTACGAAATGAAAAAAAATTAAAAATACGTGGACGAGAATCTTTTACGGGAACAACATGTGGAATAACCAAATCCTCATCAAAAGTATTTTCCATATCCACATAAAACTATACTATACTTTTTAACTTTCAGACAGAACATCACTACCTTAGTGTTGAATTTTTGTTTAGAATTTGTAGTTCCATATACCTTTAATATATACTGACTTCAAGTTAGTTAAATCGGGTACTTTTATAGATAAGGAAGGAAAATATGGGTACAAGTGATGCATCAAGCAATATCTCACTGGAAGACAGCATTGACATCCTGAGACTGCCGGACAGACTAAGCGATCTTCTCAAAAGGAATAATGTTAATACAATCGGGGAGCTCAAAGATCTGTACGAGCGCGGGGAGTTGATCAATATTAGGCTCGTCGGCGATAAAAAAAATGCAGAAGTGGGGTCAAAACTTACCGAATTTGGGTTGATCAAGACCGATACATCACAACACGAAGCATGCCATACGCTAAGTTTCAAAATCGGAACAGGAAGTATTGCAATATGGACCAATGAACACGGAATAACAGTGAGAAATGGAAAACTAGAAATACTTTCTAAAAATCCAATCCAAATTAATGCAAGCGGTAAACACGTTGAATGTTCGGGAACGTCAATAAATGTCGTTGCTGACCGAATAGCAGAATTTCACTACACGTACTGAGTTTATTGTCAAACCTCCCTCAAGTATGAATCGGGAGAGGTTTATTTTTTAGACCCCTGTGTGGACCAAATCAAAAACAGTTTTTTTGAAAATCCTCCCCTAGCTTTTCTTTTTTCTATTTGGTACTTCTCAATTTTTTTGAAGTTTATCTTGTAAAAAGATCCTATTGATTTAACAAGTTCCAACACATCAGCCAATTCATTTACAAGTTCTTTTTTTGAAGCCCTTGAAACTTCTTTTGACTCCTCAACAAGTTTTTTCTTTAATTCCTTCTCAAATTCCCTTTTACCCATTATTCTTGCTTCATAACTGTCCCCCGAGAGAATAATAAATTTCGGAATTTTATCTCATATTAACTTTTTATGGTAATACTTTTTATTTTTCATTTACAAGTAAAATTGTAGCAAAAGTCTAAACATTACTCTATTCCATCTATCCCTTTAGATTCAAAAATCCGGACAGATTTATTAAGGGCTATATTAAAATCTCTTGTTGAAGCTCCTTGGGACTTTAGTGATGCATCAGGAAAAACAAACCTCCTCTCTGCCTGCCAGGTGTTTGCCATAGAATTTGCTCTATAAACTATTAACTCCAGAGCATCTAAATCTCCACAGACTCTACTATATGCCCAAGCAATCGTTTTTACAGATATTTGTCCACCAATTCTTCCATCAGGCTTATAACTTGCCAAAACGTTTCTCATGTCAAGAACATCATAGACATCTTCAGGATCAACACCAAGTCGGATGAGGGTAACAACTGTTCTTCTTTGCACTCCATTGTCTTTACAGCAACAACGAAGATCGGAATTAGAAAAACCTTCAATAACACGTTCCCCCATAGTTATCAATATTATAGTACTCCCTGAGATTTTTTCCAGACATTATGAAAATAAAAAAATATACTATATAATCACTCAAACATTAAAATAATTCCCGGTAATTTGCAAAAGGAGGCAAAATGAATACCTGGAGAAATTTGACTGAAGCCGAAAGGTTGTTGATTGTTATAATCATTATAACTGGAATTGTGTTGACCGCAATTCCTGTTCTTGGCTCAATTCTAGAAGTAAAGGTAGGAGACCATCTAACCACAGCACGCCAAACACCCGTGTACGAATATTACCAACCCGGGAAACTTGGTCCCGAGCTGTGCACTCTGGAAGAGGGTCAGGAAGTGGAAATTCAGCAAATTCTAACCGCAAACGATTTGCCTGGTAACCAAAACGACGGCCCGTTCACATCGATCATTGCATTTCTGATTAAGGCGCAATCGTGTGGGGGCTGGGTAACACCAGATTATTTGGAATAGTAATTGGGGTAGCAATATCTTTGCAAAGGAGTTGCTACCCTACCACTTTTATTCTTTTTCTCACAACAAGGATGAGTTGCAAAGTAAACTCAAACTACCTTGTGAACGTTTTTGAAAAAATTCGAACGTATTTCAAAGGTAGCGGCGGCTGACCGCACCCAGCCGCCGCACTATTCTTAAAGCTTGGTCTTCGGCCTCGCTTATTTTCAGCGCGCGCGACTTTGCCAGCTTCGCTGGCATAATTGTTTTTATTTTGTTGTGAATGAAGAAATAATTGTATTGGTTACAGCACTCTCTAAAGTTGTTGAGTTGCTTCCTTGTTTGTATACGCCATCCATTACTTTTACTAACTTACCATCAACAACAAAAACTATATTTCTAAATGCCGTACATTCTTTTATTTTACATATAAAGAGTGCATCAAGACCCTCAACACTGCCATATAATCTCTCTTTAAATGAGTATTGATCAAGCGTGTTTGGGTCTAATTCAGCTTCTTGTCTACGAGAGCCACCCTGATAAGTTTTTACAGATATAGAAACTGGAGGACTAAGGTGATTTTCATCGTGCTTGGTAATAGTATAACAATATTCGTAAGAGTTATAGCAATTAGCTTTCGTGAAAATTGCGGATGAAGGAAGTTTCAGCGACAAATTATCAATATTTTCAGTCCTCCATCCACTCGTTGAAACTAATGATACTTTTTCCTTAACAGATGATGATGGAGGCTCTGATGGCTCTGCTTGCTGAGTTGTTGGTGATGGAATCTGAGTGTTAGTTTTAGGTGTTGTTGTAGGATTCGTTTGACTTTGTTCATTGTCTAGTATATTGCTGGAACTTGAGGATTGCTTTCCCAAGTAGTATCCCCCAAAACCAAAAACGACAAAGCAAGCTAAAACTATTCCACCGATTAACAAATAATTTGTTTTTGTCTTCTCTGATGAATTAACAGGCTGACTAACTGGGTTTTGCCCGATTTGTTGGGTATTTTGATTTCCAATGTTCGTCTGGTTTTCCATATGTATCTCTATGAAAAAGTATAGCATATTTTCAGAATTCAAGTATCAAGATTCTTACTTTTCTTTTCCATTTTTGGTATAGTGATTATGGACTCAACAATTCGAAATTGCTTTTTTTAATGGCGCAATCGGACAACGGAAAGCAATTTCTTGTTGAGTCCACCGGTTGCGCTATTTAAGTTCAGAGAAAGTTCTTTAAAATTTTTGCGTTTTTTATTGAGACAATTTCTTTTCAGAAATTGTCTGTTCGAGCCGACTTTTTGCGAGGCCGAAGACCAAGCTTTAAGAATAGTGCGGCGGCTGGGTGCGGTCAGCCGCCGCTACCTTTGAAATACGTTCGAATTTTTTCAAAAACGTTCACCATTTTGGAAATTGCGGATTCGCAAGGTGGGGCGCTCGCAACGCCCCCGCCCGTTGCGAGCGCCCTAAAGCCAAAATCCAAATTCGCTGAGAGCCGTCGTAAAAAAGAATGAAGAAAAACGCAAAAATTTTAGGAAAAACAAAAACCATGATTAAATATATTGCTTACTGCCGAAAATCAACGGATGAAAAAGACAAACAAGTTTTATCTATTGAAGCACAAATTGCCGAACTCAAGGAGTTTGCCAAAAGGGAAAACCTAACTATTACTGAATTTATCACCGAAGCCAAGACAGCCAAAGTCCCTGGACGCGAGCAGTTTGCGGAAGTGCTAAAGAAAATTGAGAAAGGAATGGCTAACGCCATTCTTTCATGGCATCCTGATCGTCTTGCTAGAAATTCGATAGATGGCGGAAAAATAATTTATCTTTTGGATACCGGCAAACTCCTTGACCTAAAATTCCCCTCGTTTTGGTTTGAGTCAACCCCTCAAGGCAAGTTTATGCTTTCAATCGCTTTTGGCCAGTCAAAGTATTATGTGGATAATCTCTCCGAAAATGTTAAGAGAGGTAATCGCCAAAAACTTCGTAACGGAGTTTGGCCAAGTAAAGCCCCTTATGGGTACATCAATAATCCCAAAACGAGGGGAATAGATATTGATGAAGAAAAATCAAAAGTTGTGAAGAAAGCCTTTCAGCTTTTTGCTGATGGTAACATTTCTTTTACTAGTATTTCTCAATTTTTATTTAAGTTTGGGATTAGACGCGAAAGAGAAAGACCAGTTAAGGTTGGACAGGTCAAAAACATGTTGTCTAACAAGTTTTATATCGGTATTCTCCGCTACGCCGGAGAATATTATCAAGGGTCGCATAAAACTTTTATCAGCAAAAAACTGTTTGATGAAGTCCAAAAACAAATCGAAAAAACAGAACGACCAAGACAGAAAGGCCACAACTTTGCCTTTGCAGGTCTAGCGACCTGCGGCGAATGCGGTGCCGCAATCACGGCGGAACAACATGTTAAAAAATACAAAAACGGAACCGGACAAACTTTTATCTATTACCGCTGTACGAAAAAATTAAAACCTTGTAATCAAAAATATATTTCTGAATCCGAAACAGAAGAACAATTAAGAAAAATTGTCCGTGATTGCGGCTTACACGAAGGTTGGGAGCCGTATTTTGAAAAATGGATCACTCAAGCCGAAGAAAAGGACAAATTGTCCGCTGAAGTGGAAGAAAAACAAATAGACGGACAAATCCAAGAATCAGAAATCAAACTCAACCGACTTCTTGATGGTTATCTCGACCAAGTCATTGAACCGGAAATCTACAAGCAAAAGAAAAATGAATTATTTGACGAAAAACTAAAGTTAGAGGAGAAAAAATCGCAAATTGAGAAAAACGGAACTGTTTGGCTCGAACCTATGAGGGAATTCATAAATTGCGCCCTACAGGCGCAAAAAATCGCGCGCGCAAAAAATAATTGCCATGAGTTATCACTCATGGCAAAAAAAGTCGGCTCGAACTTCTTTTTATTGAATCGGAGGCTCTCGGCGAATTTGGATTTTGGCTTTAGGGCGCTCGCAACGGGCGGGGGCGTTGCGAGCGCCCCACCTTGCGAATCCGCAATTTCCAAAATGGTGAGCCCAGGAGGATTCGAACCTCCAACCTTCTCCTTAAAAGGGAGCCGCTCTGCCATTGAGCTATGGGCCCGTGACCCCATAGGGATTCGAACCCTAGTTACAAGGATGAAAACCTCGCGTCCTAGTCCTCTAGACGATGGGGCCTTGTATGTAAAATCAGGAAAAATCCCAACAAACAGAAGCTATTTTAGCATCTCGAATCGTCAAAAACCACTCTCTTTGATATAATTAGCCTGACAAAGACATATTGGGAGGTCGTCTAACGGTAGGACAACAGCCCTTGGAGCTGTTTATTCTGGTTCGAATCCAGGCCTCCCAGCACATTTCCGCTATTAGAACCTAAATAATAATGAAAAAAGTAGTTGTTGGCGTTATACCTAGAATTAATGATAAAGAAGAAACTGAGTTTCTTTTAATGAGTTCAAAGAGAGATTTTTGTAAGTTTACAGGATTTTTTTATCCGCCCGGTGGTCATCTAGAAGAAGGAGAAGATGATAATTTAGCGTTGATTAGGGAAATTAAAGAAGAGTTAGGATTTGAAGTTATTCCTCTGAGGCAAGTTGAAGAATCAAAAGGTGATGTCAAAGACCAAATAACACATTGGTGGATTTGTAGTGCCGTAGTAAAAGAGATTAACCCCCAAAAAGATGAAGTTGAGGATGTTAATTGGTTTACAAAAGAGCAAATCTTAGAAAGCGATAAAGTGTGGCCAGCAACTAAAAGGTTTTTTGAGAAATTGCAAATCGGTAAAGCAGTATCAGCTGGAGGAATTATTACCCAAAATATAGACGGAAAACAGAAGATACTTTTTGTTACATTTCCGAACGGCGATTTAGTAATACCCAAAGGACATGTTGAGGGCGATGAAACATTAGAACAGACAGCACTTAGGGAAATGAAAGAAGAAACCGGATTTTCAAATTTATCTATTGTTAAGAGGTTGGGAAGTATAAATAGACCAGCCGTGGAAGATAACGGAAATGTAGTTCTGAAAGACATCCATTTCTATTTAATGAAAACCCCCGATTTTGAACAATATAATCCAGAGGAATCTACTGACTGGTTTACAATCGAAGAAGCCACTCCTCATTTGTTTCAGCAAGAAGTTGAGTTTTTAAAAACCATTAGAACAGAATTAGACAGCTAGTGCTGGTGCTTGATAAGTTTTAATCTCTTCCCATCTCTCCTTGATTAATTGAACTTGAATTGTATCTTCAAACGCCTTAACAATCTTCTCTAATGCCGTTATAATACCTTCAGAAGTAGGCAGCGATATTTGTACTCCCATATTCTTTTGTATGACTAAAAACAAAGAAAATACTAACTATATAGAATCTCTTAAAGAGTACCAAGACAAACAATATCTCCCTGAATACTACACCGGAGGAAAAATCCGTCCAGCATTAAAAGCGAAAACTAAATCTGGAGGGTATTTGTTACTATTTGGTGGTATTTTTCTTTTGGACTTTTATTTATACCAACTAGTTAACAACTTCGCCTTTGAAGATTTTGGTTGGATTTTCCCAATTGGCTTTTCTGTACTTCTAATAATAGAAGGGGTTAGATTCATAAAATTAAATCGCCATAAAAAATAAATTCCAATTAACCTGTTTTTTCTCTAGTCTTTAGAAATTTTCTGAAGTTTATTAATAGCTTCTTCTAGTGAACCAACAACAAATCCTGTTTTTTTAACAAAATCTATAGACCAAGTGGGTTTCCTTGACTCTTTCCAAATAATTATCAATCTTTTGCAAAATTCTCCAGGATTTTTTGTATTTAAAGCATAAAAGTAACCAATCTCAATCCAAGTTCCTTCAGATGGTGCTATACCTGGATTTGCAACCAAATAATCTGCCTTTTTAACACCACTTAAATCATCTGGGAAAAAAGTATCAGGTGAAGTTTGGTCTGAATCAAACTCCCAATCATAGAAATCAAAATTTTTTAATTTTTTAAATTCCTCTTTCCAAGAATTGTCATACTCATTTGCCTGCCCTGCAAGATATACCTTTGGTTTCGTTATTTGAAGTATAACAGAAGAAAAACTTTGGTGAGGCAGTGTGCTTTATTTGTAATAAAAGTTCTTACATCACCCCAGGCTTAACGCAGCTCAAAAGCGCCCTCAGGAAGAACAATACACCCACTTGCAGAGTGTTTCACCTTATAGTATCCTGGCTTGATTATCCAGTTATCTCCAACGGCAGTTTTCAAAGGTATGGACACAAGAACATCATTTATCTTGGACACCCGCCTCCTCCAGCAGGTCTATAATTTCCTCCATTGTTTCTGATGTATATTTTGTTGCTACAGTCATAGCAACAACCCGACCACCTTCTATATCGAAGGTGACCGGTGGTGCCGGGTGCTCGTTCCGAGCGTGGCTGATACATACCATATCTACTACCTCCACTTACAAGAATAAAAAAATTAGAGTACAGAGTGTATTATATCCTGTAGTATATTATAGGTCAAGTTTGTAAGGGAGAAGTTATCTGTTAGTGAATACTTCCGTAACTACGAAAACTAATACACAAATTACTACAATTGTTCCCCCTGGGGAAAGGTTTAAATAGAAAGAAGTAATAACGCCTGAAACTGTCGAAAAAAGAGATATTGTCTGAGCAATAATTATTGTTAGTACAAATGATTTTTTAAATTGAAGTGCGGTTACTGTTGGAATTACCAAAAGTGCTGAAATAAGAAGAATGCCTACAACAGGTATTGCAATTGATATTGTAGCAGCCGAAAGGATGATAAATATTGTGTTTATGAGTGTTACATTTATACCCCCCACTCTTGCTTGATCCTCACTAAATGAAATATAAAAAAGCTCTTTGTAAAGGATCATTACCACTATAAATACTGCAATACCCAGCACTGAAACTGTTATTACATCACTGGTTGCAACTGTTCCAATGCTTCCAAAAAGATAGTTAAATAGGGTGGAATTAAATCCATGAGAAATACTAATTAAAATTACCGCGACTGCAAGGCTTCCTGAAAGGAAAATTGCAAGGGCGCTCTCCCCATACACTTTCTTTGAAAGTCTTAATTTTTCAATTAGCACCGAAGAAACTACTGTCGCCCCAATTGCAGATAGAAGAGGGTTAATGCCTATTAAAAGACCTAGTGCAATCCCTGCCAGAGACACATGCGAGAGTGTATCTGCGATCAGTGAGTAGCGTCTTAAAACCAAAAATATTCCAACTAAGGGAGCAATCATTGCAATAACAACTCCCGCAATAAGTCCCCTAACAACAAAATCATATAAAAAAAGATCAAACATGGTTATGTATTATTTGGGCTACTTCTGTTGAATAGATTTTCCTTAACTGGTTATCTTTAATAAAGTCTTTAGCATCTCCATAGAAAATAAGCTTCTGATTAATTGCCGCAATTTCAGTGACCTCACGGGCTACAACATCAACGTCATGAGAAACAAGAACTAGGGTGATTCCTAATTTTTTATTTAATTCTCTTAGGATTTCATAAAACTTCTCTTGAGAGGAGGTATCCACTCCAGAAGTAGGCTCATCCAAAAAGATTAACTCGGGATCCTGGGCAAGAGCCTTGGCAATTAACACTCTTTGCAGCTGACCTCCCGACAAGTCTCCGATGAGCCTTGTTTTAAACTTATACATATCAACTTCTTTCAAAGCATTATCTACTTTTTCAAAATCCAATTTATTTAATGAGCCAAACACTCCTTTTAATGGAAATCTTGCCATTGAAACTACCTCATAAACAGTTGCAGGAAATTTGGGATCAAGGTCCACCTTTTGGGCAACATAGGCAATCTTAAATCGCTCTTTAAACTTTCTTTGGGCAATACCAAAAAGTTTAATATTCCCAAAACTCGTCTCAAGAAGCCCTAAAATAAGCTTAATAAAAGTAGTTTTTCCTCCCCCATTGGGTCCTATTATTCCCAAATAATCTCCTCTGTGGATATTTAAACTTATATCTTTTAAAACCAAGTGGTTTTTATCCTCTTTGCCCAAATAAGAAAAGGAGAGATTGACAATCTCTACAATGTTTTCCTGAGTGTCGTGTTTCATTTACATTCCAAAGCGGTTTTTAAATTTTCCAAATTCCTTTTCATTATAGAAAAATAATCCTCTCCCTGCGCAATCTCTGCTTTTGTTAAACCTTCCAAGGGATTTAAAACCAGCGTTTTTGCGCCAACCTCACTAGCAATAGTCTCGGAGAGCTTTGAACTAACTAAGCTCTCGAAAAATATGTATTTAATATTGTTTTTTCTAGCAAAATCAGAAATCTCGGAGAGCTTTTTCAAAGAAGGTTCTGCATCGGGAGATAGTCCAGAAATCGGGACTTGGACTAATCCATAGCTACTAGTTAAATAACCAAAAGCTGCATGGGAGACTACTACATTGCGACTTATGCAATTTTTAAGGCTATTACCAAACTCTTTGTCAAGGCTATCTAGCTTAGCTATAAGACTTCTTTTGTTGAGGTTGTAGTAATTTTCATTTCCGCTGTCAATTTTAACAAGTGCTGCAAAAATGTTCTCAACTTCTTTTTTGGCAAGCGGTGGACTTATCCAGACATGAGGATCCAATGTAGCCATATCTCCCTGCTGGTTTGTGGTAAAAAGCCCATCACCAACTTCGGCAACAAGAATGTTTTTTCCTTCAACAGCTTTTTTAATGCTCTCACCCCAAGGCTCAACTAAACCGTTTAATAAAAGTAGTTTGCTATTTTCAATGTTAATGATATCGCGTGATGTCAAATCATAATCGTGAGGTTCTGCTCCCGAAGGAGTAATACTTACAACATGTACCCTTTCCCCTCCAATTTCTTGAGCAAAATAGGCCAGTGGATAAATTGAGGCAACAACATTCACCTTGCTGGTTGATATAATCCTGTTTCTACCAAGGGTAAAATAAATTAAAAAAAGGACTAAAAAAATGATTAATACAAATAATATTAGTGTTCTTCTTGTCATTGGCAGTTTTTGCAATATCCAAAAAATTCTAAATTATGCCTTAAGATTTTGAAGCTACGTTTCTTTTGTATATTTTTTTCCTGTCTCCCAATTGCTTCATCCAGTTCAATGTCTTCTACCTGACGACATCCTAAACAAATCAAATGATGATGTTTTAGGCTTGATAATTCGTAACGCTTCACACCGTCTGCCAAATCAATCTCTTTAAGACAACCTATTTTTACAAGAGAATTTAACTCGCGGTAGATAGAAGCTTTGTTCGCTTTAACATCCTTACTCAAATCACTGGCAGAAAGAGGTTTACTGGTTTTTTCGAGTACATTAAGTATTTCCTTTTTTAATTGGGTGATTCTCAAACCGCAACCGCGGATGTTTTTGTATAATTTTTTAGTCACTAACTATATTAATGCAATCCAGTTGCATTAGTCAAGCTACAAACTATCCAAATGTAAATGCAAAAACCTCCACACCACCATCAACAAATTCCAAAGTAAGAGTGTGCTGACCTGATAAAGCTAGGTGAACAAGCTTGTAAAGCCTATTCTCAGAAAGTGTTACAAAAGATCCCGACACATCCTCACCCGCATTGGTACTTGCTATATCTTTTTCATCAAGCAGAACTTTAACCTTAACACCTGGATTTTGGGGCTTCATTACTAAAAAGACGTCTTTTGCATCAAACGCGATTGCAAGTTTGGCGCCGAGATCTGCCATGGCACTCTCCTTATTAACTGTCCAAACCCCATCATAGGCAAAGTGATTCAAAGCAAGTTCTTTGGGAAACATATACTTTGACTTGGCATCTTCTTCTACCTGAGATGGATCAGCAAAATAGCCCATCCTTCCGTAGCCCAAGTAAGTTTCCGGGGTTTTTGTATCCACCTCATAACTTTGATTATCAATTTTTTCGGATACCTTTGCTCCGGCTTCCTTTAGGAGAGATTGAATTACTTCTTCAGTCTTGTCGTAATCCCCTTCGCCAAAGTGGGTATAACGAATTTTTCCGTCTTTGTCGACCAAATACTTTGCGGGCCAGTAATGATTTGTATATGCATTCCAAGTTGCATAGTTATTATCTTGGACAATTGGATACTCCAAACCAAAGTCACTAATTGCTTTTTTAACGTTTTCTGCAGACTTTTCAAACTCAAACTCTGGCGTATGAACACCGATAACAACTAGTCCCATATCCCGATATTTTTCATCCCAAGCTTTTATATACGGAAGGGTCCTTATGCAGTTAATGCAAGTGTAAGTCCAAAAATCTACAAGGACTACTTTTCCCCTAAGATCAGAAATTTTAAGTGAGCCTTGCCCCTCAGGCAAATTAAACCATTCCCCACCAGGAATAATTTCTGGCGCGCTACCATAATCACTCAACCCTAAATTTAAATTAAGCATGTTTTTAGTATCACCTCCTTTAATACTTTCTAAACCATTCTGAACGGCTGAGTTATCTTCAATTTTAGTCAGATTGGTTCCATAATTGGGAAACTTAGTAAGAATAAATGTCTGAAAAGCCCTGTCGTAATTAAAAAATATTCCTACCGCAGTTAGTATCATCACAATACCAAAAACCTTCTGAATTTTTGCTGTGTTTTTTGATAGCCAGGGAATTCTATTTAAGAGCGTTCTTCCACCAAAAAGAACTCCCAACATTGGAAGCGCTGTCCCTAATGAATATGCGATTGTTATTGCAACAGAAACAATGGTTACAGCTCCCGAAGCGGCAAGAGCGATAACAGATGCTAAAATTGGACCCACACACGGGGTCCACAACATCCCAATTCCAAAACCCATTAGAATTCCAGAGAAAAAACCTTCTCCATTGGTATTTTTTGGAGCAAAGCTTGATAACCTTGAAAAAAGCCTTTCCAGAACTTTTTGAAACCCGGGTATAAGAAAGCTCAAACCAAAAAACCCGACAATAATTATACTAACAATTCTTAAAATGTCGGCGGGTATACCAAGTGCTTTAACGATAGCAGTTAAAAATAAAGTGAAGAAGGTAAATGTAAGAATAAAACCAACAACGATTCCAAACGGTCTTCTTTTGCCGCCCCCGACTGTCCCCGACAGCACAATAGGAAGCACAGGAAGAATACACGGAGAAAGAATTGTAACAATACCTGCAATAAAAGCAAAAAATAAAAGGATTGGCATCGAGGTCATTACACTATATAGGTAAATACAATGTATTTCAAGTTTTACCACTAAATACGCTCCAGAGCAGATAGACTAAAACTAATCTAGCTGATCCAGAGCGTACTCAATTATACAAAAACCAAGTATTATTCTCTTGGTTTTCTTTCCTCCATTGGGCGTGCCTCATTTACTACAATATCTCGCTCTCCCAATTTTGTTCCATTAAGTCCCTTTACTGCTGCATCACCCTCTTCATCCGTTTCGAATTCAACAAATCCAAAGCCCTTTGAACGACCGGAATATTTATCAGTAATAATTTTAACTGATACAACTGTTCCGTATTGAGTAAACAAATTCTTGAGCTCGTCCTCGGTTGTTGCCCAAGGGAGCCCTCCTACAAAAAGTCTTTTAGCCATTTATTATCACCACCTTTCTCACTTAAACTCAAGCTTTCGTCGGTGGTGAGATGAAGAACTACCATGAAGCAATTCAACTCCCCCAAACCCAAAGAACGAAACTCTATTTAAGAACTAACATATTATACACAATATCAATGGTCAAAATCCACAAACTCGCACTAAACCATTTAATATTATAAAATAGCCTCATGAAATTAAATGCCAAGGAGTTAAGAAAAACCAATCCAAATGATAAAAATTACAATAAAGTTAAAAGAAACCCCATTTATATCGTAGCTGATAACGTAATTGATACTTATAATATTGGGTCACTTTTTAGGTTAGCTGATGCAGTTGCTGCCGAGAAATTTTTTATCTGCGGCGACTCAGAATATCCACCCGCTTCACGAATACATAAAGCCGCAGTAGGGACAGAGGCATGGGTTCCCTGGGAAAAAGCAGATACCGCAAGGGAAGTGGTTTTAAAACTCCAAAAGGCTGGTGTTTACATCATTGCGGTAGAGCAAGATAAAAACTCAATTCCCTATTCGCTACTGCCCACAAAAGTAAAATTCCCTTGTGCAATAGTAATTGGACACGAAACCAATGGAGTGTCTGAACAGGTTCTTGATATTGCCGATTGCACTGTTGAAATCCCTATGTTTGGAATAAATATTTCGCTTAACGTATGGGGGTCTGCAGCAATTATTGCATATAAAGCCATAGAAGCCTTAATATTTAAACCGTACGCCACAAAAAAGAAGTAATATCTACTTTAGTGCCGCATCAACAACCGGTTTCATATCCGTATATGAATATGCCCCAGCAAAATTAGTGGAGTTAATGAAAAATCCTGGAGTTCCAGTCACTCCCAAACTCGAAGCAAGCGCAACATCGCTTGTGACATTTGCATCAAACTTTCCAGAATCAAGACAGTCCTTCATCTGGGTTTTATCCATTGCTGAGGCCAAAAAGTCAGCAAGTACTCCAGATTTTGCCTTGTCATTTTTTACATCATTATTAAGAAGATTGTAGCCCTTATCACTCATCAAAAGGTCGTGAACCTCCCAGAACTTACCCGCATCATAAGCACAATAAAGGGCTTTTGCGCCCATTTCCCCATTACCATGACCTGGAGTGTAAATATATACAAATGATGCTTTACCAGCATCAATAAGTTTTTTAAATTCAGGAACTGGAGGAACATAAGCCCCACCGTCAGAAACCAACTTAAACTGAGCCATTTGAGGGTTTTGAGCAACCAAATCACGAATAAGCTCCGGATCCTTGCCTCCTGCAATATGGCAATATGGACAAGAGGCGTCTGAAACCTCTACCAAAATAAGCTTCGAGTCAGCACTCCCAAACTTTATAGTATCTTTTCCAAAAAGCCCTTTTATTGTCTCAAGTGATACCTCTGGCAGTTTTTGAGCCTGGGCTTGGGCTGTTGCCTGAGTTTTAACTGTTCCTTTTTCAAGTCCAGAAACTTTTTGCCACAAAACTCCAACTGCAAAAGCAAGAACTATTGAAATAACAAGAAGAATGGGCACAAATCTCTCAAATCCACCTGACTTGGAAGAAGTTTTTGCTGCCATGGAGAACATTCTCCATGATTGATGATCTAATGTCAAGATTTAGATTTAGTAAAACACCTTATTTACTCTCATCTAAATAGGCAAGGGCGTCCATTGCCGCCTGGCAACCATATCCCGCCGCAGTAACTGCCTGCTTATATGTTTTGTCATTAACGTCACCGGCAACAAAAACTCCAGCTACATTAGCAGCGGTTTGGTAACTATCTTTTCCTCTTTTAATAAACCCTTTCTCATCAATTTCTAGCGTTTGTGAGAATATATCACTTAATGGCTTGTGGCCAATTGCAATAAAAACTCCGTCAACATTAATATTTGAGACTTCACCACTTTTGCTGTTCTTTATATCCACCGATTCAACCTTACCGCTACCTTTAACTGCAACAACCTCCGTGTTCCAAAGTACCTTTATTTTTGGATTATTTAAAACTTTTTGCTGCATTGCTTGGGAAGCTCTAAACTCTTCCCTTCTATGTACGACTATAACTTCAGAGGCATATTTTGTCAGTACACTTACCTCCTCCATTGCAGAATCTCCCCCACCAACTACTATAACCTTTTTGTCCTTAAAAAATGGAGCATCGCATGGAGCACATGAGGAAACCCCACGACCAATAAACTCTTTAACCCCTGGGGCGTCTAACCAGACAGTTGCAGCCCCAGTTGCAATAATAATTACCTTTGCTTTAAAAGTTTCTGAAGAAGTATGAATTTCAAAGGGGATCACAGAAAAATCGACTTTAGAAACATCCTGCACCCTAAAATCTGCCCCAAATCGGACCGCCTGAGCTCTCATTTTTTCCATAAGATCAGGGCCTTGGATCCCTTCGGGAAAACCCGGAAAATTATCAACTTGTGTTGTTAACATAAGTTGACCACCCCAGGCACTACCTCCCAAAATAAGTGTAGAGGCCGCCCCTCGGGTTGTATATATCGCTGCAGTAAGCCCAGCAGGTCCTGAACCAATTACCGCAACATCCCATACTCCGTCTTCAGGTTTTTTAGCAATTATCTCTTCCATAACTAAAGCTAATCAAGCTGGTTAAAGCTTAACCAACCTGATTAGCCAATTTATATCAAGACTTCTTACATGCCTGCCTGAGGTGCAGGAGGTGTAGTTCCTCCGTCAGTATCAGGTGCTGGTGTTTCTTGATTAATCTCAGGAGCCTGCTGTTCCGGTGCTGGAGCAGGTGTTCCCATAGGTTCTGCCGGTACCTGAGGTGCAGGAGACGGCTCTGGCTGAGCTGTAGGAGCAGGTGTTCCCATAGGTTCTACTGGCTGAGCTGGGTCTTGTGTTGGTTGTTGATTGGGATCCATTAGATATCACCACCCTTCTTAAACTTTCTTCAAAAGGTCTTCAAATCCACTTTTTCCGGAAAATCCAATTTGGCGCCCTGTTTCTTCCCCGCCCTTTATAATAATTGTTGTAGGAATCGACATAACACCATACTTTTGAGATATGGCTTGGTTCGCGTCGACATCAATTTTTACAAAGCTAACTTTATCTTTATATTCCTCACTCAACTCTTCCAAAACCGGTTCTGCCATTTTACATGGTCCACACCAAGTTGCATAGAAATCAACTAGTACCGGAAGTGAGGATTTAACTACCTTTTCTTCAAAATCGTTTTCATTTATATCGTTTATCGCCATGGCAACACTATAACTTTACAAGTTAGGTCAAGTCAAGGATTAAATCTTAAGTCTTGTAAAGCTCCTTTCGATAATATTAAATATTCAATATGGGTAGATTTACTACTAAAGCGATTTTTGTTGGGTCAGCTTGTTACCTCCTGTTTCCTCCCAGGACGTTTGCTATGTGTCCAGTGTGCACCATCGCAGTTGCAGGAGGCTTGGGACTTTCCAGATGGTTGGGAATTGACGATACCATAACCGGAATTTGGATCGGAGGACTTCTGATTTCCTCATCCCTTTGGACTTCAGATTGGATAAAAAAAAATAATAAATTAAGCAACACAAGATGGGTGAAGAGTTTTGGCAAATACCTCGACTACATAATCTCTGTAGTTTTCTATTTATTAGTTTTTGTCCCCCTATCGTATAAAGAGATCATAGGCCACCCTTTTAACAAAATATTTGGAGTTGACAAGCTAATGCTTGGAACAACTCTAGGAACACTCGGATTTTTATTTGCAGTATATCTTGATAAAAAAGTAAGAAAGATAAAAGGGAATCAGTTATTCAACTACCAGAAAGTTGTTTTTCCCATCTTGTTTCTTTGTATAATAAGCCTAATAATATATCTCCTTGTTATGTAAATATTTCCTTGTCTTGACAGCCCTTCCTTACAAATGCTAATATGTCCTTGCCGTGACATATACAGCTACAATTACCAGCAAAAGACAACTAACTATACCTATTGCACTTTTCGAAGCAGCAAAACTAAAAGAGGGAGAGAAAGTGTTGATAAAACTAGACGGAGAAAAAATTGAAATTGAAAAAATGGAGACATTAGTTAAAAGAACTGCTGGTTTGATAAGAGTTCCAAAAAGATTATTGAGCATAAATATCGATGAGGCCATAGAAATAGCTAAAAAGAAAAGGTTTTCCAAAATATGAACTTCGTTGATACGAATTACTTCCTTCGTCACCTTTTGCAGGATAATTCTATTCAATCAAAAAAAGCAAGGAAGATATTTACCAGGGCCTCGAGAGGCCAGGTTAAATTATTTACATCCCAAATAGTTATTTTTGAAATCTACTGGGTTTTAAAGAGCTTCTATGGTCTTACCGAGAAAAAAGTATTAGGGATAATACAAACTATATTATCTTTTAGTTTTATTGAGATCGAGAATGTAGATACCCTAAACAAGGCGGTTATTGTGGCAATAAAATCCAGCCAAGGTTTAGAAGATTCATACAACCTGGTTTATAGCAAACTAAAAAATGCAGACGGTTTTGTCTCATTTGATAAAAAACTGATAAAATACTTCGGATGATGTCAACAATAAAAAACTATAAAGAACTTGTAAAAAAAGTCGAAAATATCACCCTCAAAGGGGATATTGATTTATCCTCCGGAGAAGACCTCTCGATTGGAATAATGAATTTAATCTCAATTGAAGAACACTTGTTCTTCACATATCAAAAAACAAACGACAAAAGGTATATTACTATGCTTAATGAAATACGAGCATTAAGAACCACGCTTCTTAAGGAAATTATCCAAGATTATGAGGGTGAAGTTTGGTGTATCTCCAAACACTTGCTTGCCTCCTCCATGAGACTTATGGAGGTAGGAACAAAAGAGTTAAAAAAGAAAAATGACAAAAAGGCAGAATCGCTTTTTAAGAATTCGTACAAACTTTATACGCTATTTTGGGGACTAAACCTTTCAAATACAAAGGCCTCAAAAACCGCCAATTTATCCAAGGTTGCCTTTCTTGATGAACGAGGACACAAAAAAGGCGAAACATCGGTATTCTTCAAACTTGGGAATATAATAAACAAAGCCCTTGATTGCTGCAGAGAGTAAAACTTTACTTAAACAAAAAGGCTAATAAATAAGATCAAAAGTAGTATTATCACCCAATAGGCCTTTTGCTTTTCGTTTGTCAAAGAAATTTCTCCCATCAAGGGATTTGCAGCAAACCAACGGTTTATATTTCCCACTTTGCTTAGGTCATTTAATTGATCAATAAGAAGATGTAAAGAAGCTGCAGTCACCAAACCTTTTCCAAAAATACTTCCGGAGGAAGTTGCAACCAAAAAAGTAAGAACCAGAAAAATTACCTGGAAAAAAGCCGTATGGAAAACCAAATTAACTCTTTCTCCAACAGTGTCATATAAAAGGACTAAAGCCGCCCTAAACTGCTTTGTTTTGATATATGCTTTAATCCTTTGCGGAGTCAACTCTTGTGGCCTTAAAAGATAGACGTATATAATATGATCTATTCCAGGAAGAAAAATCCCCAAAAGCCCCCCAACCCAAAACGGCCAATAGGAAAATGAAAACCATCTTCTAAAGACAGTTACTGCAACAAACAAGACAAAAATAAAAAGGAGATACTTGGCAGCTTGTCGTTTCATCCAACTTTAAGATTAGCACATATTAATGCCCTCAAAAAGATTTGAGAATAAACTCGGGCAGAACATGTGTTTTATCTTTAAACCCAACTCCTTCTTCTTCCAATTTTTCTCTTTGAAGATCTGCTCCTCCAAATGAATAACTCTCAGAAACTCTACCCTCTTTTGTTACCACCCTATGGCAGGGAGTTTTGGGATCATCATTTGCGTGGAGTGCCCAGCCTATTTTTCTTGCATCCCTGGTCCCAATCTTTGCGGCTACCTGTCCATAGGTTACCACCTTCCCTCTTGGAACTTCTTTTACTTGCTTGTATACCTCTTCAAAAAAATTTGCCACAAATTATTTTTGAACAAAAACTTGAACAAACATTTTCCCATAGACTCCATTATCAATAACGCCGATCCCAACATCTGAATAATCCGGATTCAAAATATTTTCTCTGTGGCCTTGAGAATTCATGAGGCCAGTATGAGCAATTGAAATAGTTGGGGCAAGGGCAATATTTTCTCCGACAACCTGATAACCAATCTTATTTTGATCAAGATAGTCTGCAACATCCTTCCCATCAGGTGTAACGTGTCCAAAGTACTTTCGACTCCACATGTCAGTAGCCCTTTCTCTTGCAATTTTTGTTAAGGCATCGTTTAATCTAAGTTTGCCTACTTCAACCTTCGTTCTTTCTTCATTTACTTTTGAAAACATTTCGCTTTCAGCTTGCAAGTCAACAGAAAGATCTCCAATCTTGACGTTTAGATCAAGTCGCTTGTTGCTCCCAGGCTCAATCGTTAGGTAATTAATAGCATCCTCAATCACCCCACCAAAAACTTCATTAACCCTTACTTCAAATCCTTGCGTTTTGGCAACAACTATTCCTCCCAGTTTGGAACGGACAATGTCATCCTTAACAAGCGGCGATGTAGGAAAGGCAAGAACTAGAGTCGAAACAATTGCGACAAAAACCAGTCCCTGAAAAACTGCAGGGATAATTGATAATACTCTTGAAATATAACTTCTTTGCAGACTCCTGGGAATTTTAGATATTACAATGTTAGCAGCAAGTCCTACCAAATATTCAGCAACAATTGATATTGCAAGAAAAGACACTGCTTTAGAAGTTGAATTTGTAAGATTAAATCTAGGCTCTATAAAAGCCGATAGATTTTTGTAAAATCTTAAAGCAAAAACAAGTGAGCCTAGAAAAGCTAAAAGGTCAGCCAAAATTACAAAAAAACCAAATCGGATACCCTCTACTACAAAAAATAGGATTACCCCAACAATTACTAAATCAATATAGTTAGCACCATACAACATAAATTATTTTTTTTTATTTCCTGCTTCTTTTTTTAATTGAGCCAACTTCCACATAAAAAGGCGGGCTTTACTTCTCGCGTTTGCTGCATCTTTTACAAATGTTCGTGCAGATTCTAAATAGGCCCTTGGTGTTTCTTTTGCAAGTTTTATGTAGAGAGATTTGTTCTTTAAATCACCCATCTCCTCAGCCAATGTATAGCCATATTTTTGGAATTCACGCGAAATATATTTATCCTCATCATCAAACTTGTATTTTTTCAGTACATCCGATATTTGAGCCAGTCCAGATTTAGTCATCAGAAATCTAACTTATTATTTTTTTTAACTCAGGTATGCAATCTGCCTCAACTTCTTCTAAGACATCCTCCTCTTGTGCCGTAAACTTCTCTAAAACATAATCCTCACCCGATATTCTATTTTCCTGCTTCCTGTTCTCAATTCCTATCCTCACTCTCCAAAAATCCTTACTACCCAAAAGTCTTTCGATAGAAAGAATTCCGTTGTGATCCTTTGGACCAATACCTTTTTGAATTTTGTAGCTACCTAAAAGAATATCCAAATCATCATGAATAACGTAAATGTCACTGGGTGTAATTTTATAAAAAGATGCGAGTTTAGAAACTGCACTACCCGAGGCATTCATTGAAGTTAGCGGTTTTGCAAATATAGCATTTAGTTTTTTACTAATAAATATACTTGCGTCAAAATTGTTTGCAAATACGGGCTCTATTTCGACTGAGGAAGCAAGAGCGTCCAAAAATCTAAAACCAACGTTGTGACGGGTCCTTAAAAATTTTTTTTCTGGGTTTCCCAAACCACAAACCAACCTCATATCTGAAGATTATGCCACAAAAAGAGGTTTAAGGGTAGCAATACTTACACTTTTTTTACAAACTGCCTTGCGTATTTACCCAAGAAAGGTACTTCCCACTCAGCCCCCTGCCATGCTTTAAGAATTAGCATTAGCCAAAGAACAAAGCTGACAAGCCCTACTAAAGGAACCAAAAATGCAAGAATTATTGTCATCCCCATAACCATTTCAAGAACAAAAAAGGCTACAAAAACAACAATTGACTGCATTGCATGAAACCTTACGAAGGGATCTTTTTCTAGAATGAGAAATATTACTCCAGTAACAGGACCCAAAACATAGGACAGTGCTCCTGCTGCTTCTTTTTTCAAACCTGTTGACGATTTAGCTGCCATAATATCACCCCCTATTCCAATGCTTAATTTTTTCACAGAATAACCCCTTAGGTCAATAGGTTGAAATATAAACAAAAATAAGTTAACATACTATCGGGTAACTAGCAGATTAAAAACACATTTGGAGGTAAAAGTGAAAATAACGAACGAGCAAGCAAAAAAAATTGGGATAGATATCCGAAGATTCCTTCAAGCAAAGGGGGACGCCGGCGGAACACTCGAGGATCTCTCAAGTGTCGCCCAGCAAACAATTCCAGAGCTGAAGTCTCTGGACGATATCGATGGCCGCCAGCGAAGCCAGGTCGTTGCCCGAACCGAGAAAGACGCATCCGGAAGGTATTTCCTCTGGGGCGTCCTTCCAAAAAAACCGAAGAAGGTTATCAAAACCGATCCAACCGGAAACGGCCCTTCTCTGTCGATCGAATATCCATCGGGAATTGACGTAAGGCTCGCCTTCGGAAAAACCATCATCAACACAAAGGCGAAGCGCGTAGACATCTTCGAGTAGGCCATCATGAAAAGGATGGATAGAAAAACCCGGGAAGCAATAAAAAAGGAGCTCATCCAGCAACTTGAGCTGTCAGGCGGCAAACTTCCTATCTTGGACATCAAAAAGCTGGTGAGGAAATTTACCAATGGTTACATTATGACAACCGAGGAGGTTGCCAGCTTGGTGGAAGAGATCCCCTGCCAATACGTCGCTGAGTGCGGTTCAATATTCAAGTTGCCCGAACAACTTGGGGAAGGCCTTGTAATAGAGGATGCCATCGCTTACACAATCCAAATCCCAGGTGGGAGCATAAAAGGGCGTAGCCCCAAAAAAATTATCATTATTCCATAGTTAACCCACATGGGGGTATGAAGTAAAAAACATACCCCCAAAGTATCATTAATTTCCTTTTTGAAGCTTATATAAATTTTTTAATTCTTTTTGTGTTGTTGCCTCATCCCATGATTTGTCGTCTCTAAATTTTATTAGTCTTGGGAATCTAAGTGCCAACCCTGCTGAGTGAGTCGGGCTAACGCTGATTTCATCCGCCGCAATCTCAACTACAAGTGAAGGTTCAACCCAAAAGTCTGGAGTATAAATTTTATCTACTACATAATTTTTTGGTTTTTGTGTTACTTCTATCTCTGAAAGTCTTTTTTTAAGTTCTCTAAACTGCTCATCTCTCAGACCAGTTCCAATTTTGGTTGTAGTCTTTATCTTTCCACCATCTACAACACCCACCAAGAACTGCCCAACACCAAACTGAGCCCTCTTTCCCTTCCCTACGGTGTACCCCATTACTACGCAATCAATTGTATCTTTAAGTTTTGCGTACGAAGACTCCACTTGCTTCATCTTTACCCACCTGAAACCGGTTCTTCCAGGAACATAGCGTGCATCAATTTTTTTGACAACAACACCTTCAAGCCCTTCGTTGATTTTGTCTTTGTATTCTCTGTTTATTACCTTCGGATCGTCTGTAATTTTATTTTCAACAAGCCTAAGGATTTTTTCTCCCTTTACGGAACTTTTTAAATACTCCCTCCTTTTTATATAGGGCTCATCCATTAAGTTTTTGCCATTTTTGTAAAGAATATCAAAAACAAAAAATCTGATTGAAGTTTTTTTGGCAAAACCTGCAATATCATGCTTTCTGCGCCTTGTCATGGTTGTTTGGAAGTTGGCCATTTTTTTAGTGTCCTCATTAAGTCCTACAGCTTCGGAATCTAAAATTACCTCATTCGCCGAAAGATCCTGTCCAATACTTGCTAGCTCCGGAAACATCCAAGAAGTTTCGTTCATATTCCTCGTATAAGCCTTAACAAAACCATTCTTCCCCCTTTTGAAGTGAATTGAGAGTCTTAGCCCATCAAGTTTTGGCTCAACCGCAACCTTTCCCATTTTTTTGATCATATCTCCTGGACTTTTTAGCCTCTGGGCCAGCATGGGTGCAACTGGAGTCCCAATTTCAGGTGTTGGATTTTTTAGAGCTCTCAATATCCCGTGAGTTTTAATATTTTTAGCTAAAAGCCCAACGTCAGGAACAACCTGATACACTCGTTCAATTTTACCAGACAAACTTTTATCTCCCTTTTCCATCCAAGAAAGAGCATCAATTATAGTTTTATCAGAAAACCCTAACCTTAGTTTTCCAACCGGAATTCTTGCAACAAATCTAACAGAGTTGGCGTCTAATTCCTTTAGTAAACCAGCCAACTTTTTAACCTTTCTTTCTTGGGAACCCTCCCCCTCATCCCTAGCAACTTCAACAAGCCTGTCATATAAATCAACTACTTTCAGTTCCTTTCCCTGAATCTTTTTTTGTTTTGCAAATTCTTGGGCAACAGCACCTAAGTCTCCGAGCTTTTTATATTCCTTTACAACTACACTTTGCTCTTGAGAGTAAGCCTCAGAAATAACCCTGACCATCATTTTTTCAGCAATATTAAAAACAATTTCGCGGTAAGATGCTGCAAGTCCACCAAGGGAAAGATATATAACTTTGTCAATTTCACTCGAATCACATTTTTTAAAAAGTGAGGCCAGAATCTTTGTCATTTCAATCCTGGAAGAAGTGTTTTCAAGATTCTCCAAATACCCAGCAAACTCTTTAAATTTCATAGCTTATTATATACAAAAACCACAAATACTAAAGCCAAAAGGGCACAGAATTAAAAAGCTGTGCCTTTTTTTATTGGATAAGAAGAGTTTTCATTTATTCGCAATCACATATCGTGAGGCTTTTGTACTTCCTTCTTTTTTAATTATTGCCTTATCCATAAGATCTTTTAGGTCTCTTAAAATTGTATCTTCTGATACCATCTTTAGAACACTCCTCAATTCTTTCATGCCTGCGCCACCTCTATCTGAAAGATATTCTACTAGTCTCATCTGACGCTCGGAAAGTGCCACTTGGCTCCCTATTTTTATTTTAAGTCTGCTATCGAGTGAGAGCTTTTTAACTCTCTCTTTTATTTTCCCAAGCTCAGCGGCAACAACAGAAGTAAAATATTCAAGCCAAGGAGTCAAATCTCTCTCCCTAATGTCTTCTGCCTGTCGATCTACTTGAGCAAAAGCATCATAATAACTAGCAGGGTCCTCGTCAAATCTTTCCTCAAGCGAGAAAAACCTTTTAATATCGTAGCCCCGTTTAATTAAAATCAGTGTTGCAAATGCCCTTGCAGTTCTTCCATTACCCTCAACAAAAGGGTGAATTGCAACTAATTCATAGTGGGCAATTCCTGCAAGAAGAATAGGATGAACCTCATTTGCCTCAGGAGAATTAAGCCACGCCAAAAACTCATCAACTAAAAACGGAACTTCCACAAAAGATGGCGGACGAAGAATTATCTCCCCAGTTTCTTCATTTTTGATTATTACCTGCGATTTCCTGTAAACTCCTACTTTTTCAGGAGGAACAATCTTATCAACAGACTCTCTTTGGATATCCATTAGCATATGGGGCTCGTATCCCCCCCTTTTAAAAGCAAATTCATCCAAAAGTCCCACAACATTCCTGTAATTGATTACTTCCTGAATATCTCTTGCCCGGGCAGCAATAGCCTCTCCCTCAAGAATCTTTTTTGTCTGCATGAAAGTTAGATCATTTCCTTCAATGTGAGTTCCGTGGTGAACCGTTCTTATCACTGCATCCGATTGAAATTGTTTTTCAAAAGAAGGAACTAAGGGGGCGCTTTCAATTACCTCCTTTGAAGCTTCGGTCTGTCCGATATTAACAAGTATTTTATTTGTAATGCTATACTTAGGAACAAGCATATTTTTGAAGCTAAACAATTTTTAAAACCAAAATATTATATCATAATTACTGCATCAACTGCGGAGAAAAATGTCAACAAAAAAATTTAAAAAACAATTTGCAAAAAAAACACTCTCTTTAGTCACATCAGCCTTTGGATTAGTTGCAGCTCTTGCTTGGAATGAACTCATTAAAGAAGTAATCGCAAAATATGTTAAACCATTTCTTGGTGGCTCATCTGGAGTTGTGTCACTTTTGATTTACGCTCTCGTCGTTACCTTCCTCGCAGTATTTGTAACTTATCAATTAAGTAAATTTGCTGAAGAGAAAAAGTAGCTAATCTTCTCCTCCTCTGTAGACTGTTCTTCCGTCATTTTTCTTTTGCCACTTTTTTACGTCCCCAATCCCAAATTCTTTTGCTGTTTTATCTAATTCTACAGCCCTCTTTGCCTCAGTTAGTATACTTTCCAAATCATCCAACGAAAAACTGGCAGGTGTACCAGTTTCTACAGCAATTCTGTTTGCTTCTCCAGCCTTGATATGATAAAACTTATCTTTAACCGCCTGGGGGGAGCTATTCAAATCCAGCCGAAACGCCCTTTCTTCAGAAGTAACTTTCCCCTGATCGCTTTCCATAAAAAGAATTGTATATTCTAAAAACGATTTTTTCCAGTTTAGGGGCTAAGTTTTAAAAGACTATCCACTTTAAAGCTTTCCAGGTAGTGTCCATCAGCAGTAGTTATTATTGACTGTTTATCCTTAACAGCTTTTATTACAACTTCTCTATGTTTATGATCAAGTTCTGAAAATATGTCATCCAGAAGGAGTGTTGGACTCTCACCCGTTATTTTTTCAATAAAAGCTAGCTCCCCAAGCTTAAGCCACAATACACCCATCCTTGACTCTCCCCTTGATCCATATATTGCAAGGTCCTTAAAGCCAGTATCTTTTTCCTTTTTTTCTTCAAAACAAAAATCATCTCTATGGGGACCTACCAAAGTTGTCGCAGCAAGAACCTCCTCTTGAGCATATTGCTCGAGTCTTGCCTCGCTTATCGCACTTTTGTCATACTCTAGTCTGAAAATTTGATCATTCAAGCTTTCAAGTGAGTTTGCATAATCTATAAATTCCTCCCTCTTTCTTGAGATATAGTCCCCGTTTTTAATTAAAAGTCTGTCCCAAAAAAGAAGCTGACTGCGGGATAACCCCTCTTCCCTTATTCTATAAAGAAGTTTGTTTCTTGCCTTTAACCCTTTCTCATATGATAGACTTGCCCTTCTATACTCCCTGTCCACCTGGGAAAGAACTGTATCTAAAAACGATCTTCTTAAGTGGGGAGATTGGGTTACAAGATCCATGTCCTGTGGTCCAAAGAGAACAACTTTTAAATTTCCCGCAAAATCCATCAGTCTTCTTGAAATTCCGTTTACTAGGAGTTTTTTTCTCGGAGCTTTTTCAAATTTATCATTTCCAACTTCAACCTCTCCTCTAGTTAAAATAACCTCAAGTTTGCAAGTCACGTCTTCATCGTTTTTCTTTTCTACAATTTGAGATATAACCCTTGCAAGCGTTTTGTCATACGCAATCATCTCCTCTTCCACTTTTGCTCTCATACTTTTTCCGGTTGAAGAAAGACAAATAGACTCCAATATATTGGTTTTCCCTGAAGCGTTGGGGCCAATAATGACAGTCGTGCCACTAGAAAATTCAATTAATTTACTTTTAAAATTTCTAAAATTACTAAGTTTAATCTTCGCTATCATTTGCAAAAAGGGGCAAGATGAATTTCTCTATTCTATCACTAGAAAGCTTTGTCATGTCGTCGCCTAGAAAAATATTCCCTTTTGCCCTTTTGATCTCGTTCATAAATTTCAACAAAAAGTCATCACTTAAACCAAGAGACTTTCTGCATACAAATACATCTGGGTCTAGATTCCAAAACTTACTGGTCCACCTTCGTTCTTCAATGTTTTTAATTACCTTTTTGATTCTTCCACTGAAGACATTTGAAATTAAAGGTAAGCTCTCAACCATGTATGGAATAGTGTCTGGTCCTATTCTCATCGAATCAATAACCCCAAGCGCTACAGTTAGAGGACACCCCGAAGCCATTGTATAGACCTTAGGATATTTTTCTTTTATATAGCCTAGAAGATCGATTATGCAAGACGCGGCTTCATCTGAATTAATTCCTGGTATAAAAAACGGGGCATACAAAAAATCCAACTTAATAAGCTCGTAGCCCCAAATTGTAATAATTTCATCTATACATTTTTTAATAAAATCCATAACCTCTTTTTTTCTTACATCCAAAAGATATTTACCCATAGACAAAAACCCAAAATTAGTCATCCTCCAACCAGGAACAAGAAATCCTCTGTGACGAACATACCAGTCCTTATGTTTTTTATAAAACAAAGATTTTTTATCAGCCACAAAGGGTGCAATCCAAAGACCGGGTTTAAAACCATACTTTTTTATCTTTTTGGATAAGTTTTTCATCCCGGAAGGAAATTTTCTTAGATCTGGAGTTAGCCAATCCCCCCACCTACACCACCCTTCATCAATTAAAATATACTCAACAGGAATATTTCTGTTCCTAGAAAACCACATCACCTGACTAACCACATCCTTCTCAGTAATAGAGCGCCAAAAATAATACCAAGAGCACCAGCCATAAGTTGGTTTTTTTGTTGTTCTTCTAAAATCCAGACTAGGAAGATAGTCGTCCTTAATTGGGCAATAATTCCACACAGGTAGGCGAAAAAAGGATGAGTCGCCAGTGTTCCAAGATTGCCAACCTAATTTCTGCAATCTCCTTTTGATTAGACTTATTTCTCTAGTTTTCTCTCTTTTTTGCATAAATTTTCACTTTTAGAGCCACCAATATATAATAGCAAGTATGGCCAAAAAACCACCCCTAATTTCAGTTGTTATTCCTGCCTACAACGAAGAAGCTTATATCAAAAACTGCTTAGAGTCACTCAAGAAGCAGGATCTCAACAGGGCTGAATATGAAGTCATTGTTGTTGATAATGCATCTCGGGACAATACAAAAAAAATTATTAAGTCATTCCCATTTAGATATACCTTTGAACCCGAAAAAAGTGTTGTTGCAGCAAGACAAAGAGGGGCAAATCTAGCAAAAGGAAAAATAATTGTGTCAGCGGATGCAGATACTATTTACCCTCCACACTGGCTAACGCGAATCAAAAAAGTTTTTGACAAAAACCCTGAAATAGTTGCACTGGCAGGTTGGATATATTTTGACAACACAACTCCTTTTTTCAATTATATCTTTGCCCTCACACAGGAATTTAACACATCAATCAAACGATTTACCAGAAGATTTCCCCTTGTGTATGCTGCAAACTTCGCTTTTAGAAAAACTGCATTAGACAAAGTTGGAGGCTATCCTAAACACATTCCAGAACTCGGTGATCAACAATATCTGCTATATAACTTCTTTAAAATTGGAGAGGTATTAATAGACAAAAAAACTTATTGCATAACAAGCGGAAGAAGACATACAAAAAAGTTTTCAGAAATTCTTTTGTATAACGGCTGGTACAGAATTGCAGGGTACATAATAAACAGAGTCTTAAGAAGAAAGCTGATTGGACCCGCTCCAGCCATAAGGACTACTGAACCTCAAAGATCTCGTTAGCCGAGTCAAAACGTAAATACCAAGCTTTTTCGGGAAATTCAACTTGTGAAGAATAGCTCTCTATTGCTCTCCTTTTTGTATACTTCTGCGTTTGATCTAATTCCAAACTCTTCCATCGATCGTTAAATAATTTTTTAGGAGGAAAAATATAACCTCCAACTGGCGGATAATCTTTATAGTGAACAAGTGAAAAATATAAGTCCCAACTTGCATCCGTTGAATTTTTGACAATCTCGGACACCTCGCCAGCCGCTTTATGGTCAGAATGATAATCTAAAGTTGTAGTTGTTACAACTAGGGTTGGTTTAAATAATAAAACAATTTCCTTCACGTCTGCGAGAAACTCTTCTCTAAAATAGTTTTGACCTTTTTTATAAGCCCAGGAGTACATAACATGATCCAGCTTGGTCGAGCGAGAAATCACTGCTCCTCGAGAATCAGTAGACTCTCTCTGCAAAACCTCCAAAAGGCCCTGATCGGGAAACCCCAGAAAGATAAGATCCTCTGGTTTTAAACCCAAAACCCTTGTCGATTTGAGAGCCTCATCATGACGGCGATTTGCAAGACCAATAAATTCATTCGGGGAAAGTTTTAAGTTCTTATCAAGCCTTATTACACTTCCAATACTAGAATCACCTGTTGTTAGATACACAACCTTCACTTTTCCACCTTTGGCAAGAACTCGTTGGATAAATCCCCCTGCAATAAGAACTTCATCATCGGGGTGTGGGGCAAGGACCAAAAGTCTGGTGGCGCCATCCGGCTCGGGAAAACTACCTAACCTCCCGTGTGACCACCACCAGCCAGTGAAAAAACCCAAAATCCAACTTGCAAGTAGAAAAATAGCAAGTCCAAGAATCCACCACTTCTTATTAAAAATCTTTACTCCTTTCCCATTAAACAGTTTAAACATACTCCTTTCTTAAATATAACTTTTTTCTGTAGTTAGAGAAATTAGTGAAGGTTAAAATTCTTACACCTTTCTTAGTGTTTGCCTTTTTCTAAATCGGAATAGTGTGTTGGAGATTGACTTAGATTAACAACGGTTCTTTTAAAAGCTTCTAGTTGCGCCACCTTATTTGGGTCGATATTCCTTAACTCATGAACATAGCCTTTAATCATTTCTCTCAAACCTAAACCCAAAGCTTTATAATCACAACCTGTTTCCTTAGACAATTCCTCAAAAATTAGTGCAGAATTTAACCTTGATTTTCTTCTGATCTTACCAGATATCCGCAATAACTGCCAATCTTCTTTCCTATCTAAACCATACTTGCCACCAACAAATCCACCCGAATCAATATATCCCCCACGCCTACTACCTTTCCTTACTAAACGAAGACCCCTGAGAACTTCTGTTGGCATACCTATTAATTTATATTATAAGTTTTTATTTAAGTCAACAGCCTATAGGATCGCAACATTTTCGACATTCCTCCTTTCTGAATAAGAAATGTTGTTGGAGTCATATCATTTAAGCTTTCGTGCGGTCTTTGGCAATTGTAATATATCATATATTTGGCTAGATTCTGGTTGTAAGCTTTCTGGTCATAAATAAGGTGGAGGTTTGGATCAATGAAATCCTCTTGAATTGTTCTGTTAAATCTTTCGATACAACCATTTACTTTAGGGCATTTTGGATATGTAAAGACGTGGATTATTTGTTGTTTTGACAGATAAATTTTAAAGTGTTTTTAAATTCTTTTTTCCTGAAAGTTTCCTCCGGTCTATCAAAACAAACTACAAGGTGGGTCGGAATAAGATCTTCAACTATTCTAAGAAGCATAGAGATAAGACCATATACTGCATTGGTGGGATGACCCATTTTATCTTTCAAGTTGGGGATTGCATGATAGGCCCTGTGCATAATGGCATGGCCATCAATAATGATAAGTTTACTCATGGGTTTATTCTACTATATTCCACACTTTAGTGGTTACAGGTTTCTCGTTCAAAGTTGTTTAATTGTTAAATTGTTTTTTCGCTTGCCCCGTAGCGAATACTTTACGGGGTCTTTTAGTTTTTTAGTTTTTAAGTTTTTTAACATTTGTCGTATTTGGTAGTATTTGGATTTATTTCTCATTTGTCATCAGTTGCTTAGATTCCATAGCCCACCTATTCCCAAACTACATATCGATAACCAAACCCGACCAACCAAAGTCTTTTTGGCCATAGCCCTCACCCGTTACGGGATTATAAAATTCGCAAAATCCGCTCTTTTCAACCAATTCTTGACTTTTTTGTGCAATTTCTTCAGCAACCTCACCATAGCCATGACAGCTCAACCCCTTTATCAAAAACCAATTTGTATTAAGCCAAACAGGACCCCTCCAAAGCTTATATCCGCACCCCGGATCATACGCCGCCTGGTCCATTGAAACGGACACAACCGGATAGTTAGACCAAAACTCGTTTTTATTCAGAAGGTGTTTTTCCACCAAAGACTTGATAATCTTCCTGGGCATGTCAGGCAAGATAATTGGCATCAGCGAAGAAATATTTTTTATTCCGGTTTGTTTTGAATTATTATCCAGATCATAAAATATCCCCTCTTCCTCATCCCAGCACAAACTTATCAAGGCATCAATCAAATCTTTATATTTGGCCTGAAAAGTCGCAGCTTCGCGGTCCTCTCCAACCAATTCCGCAAGTTTTTTCATCGCCAACAGACTTCTTGCGTAAATGCTGTTAAAAAGTAGGGTTTCAGCCCTGAACGCCCTTGCTTTATATATCTTCTCTTCGTCCCAACCCGCAATCATATGCCTGGCCAGTAGCCGATACATTGCCCAAAAATATTTGGCGTCAGAAGGTTTGTTTCCAACAAATCCCATTTGGTTATCAAAAGAGGGGTTCCCGTCGTCGCCGTCTTCCCAGGGGTGGATAATCTCAATAAGACCATTTGCATTTTTATCTCTATTTACTTCAAACCAGGTCATGAAATGGTTTAATTTCAAAAAGTTGTTTTTTACAAACTGCAGATTTTTTGATTTACCGTAAACCAGTTCATACGCCAACGGAATTACAGGAGGTTGTGTAATCTTGCTGGCATAAAAAAGGCTCTCAAAAAAATATCTTTTTTCCCAAATAGCTACACAAGGGACAAAACCGTTCTCTTTTTGATTTGAAAGCAAGGTTGAAAGCTCTTTTTGTGCCCGTTGAGGATCAAAATTGGCAAGTGTTATGGCATGAAAACTCGAATCCCAAAGCCATTGATGGGGATAATATCGTGGCGAAGGGCATGTGTAATCATATTCTCTCAACCCATTTACGCCCCTGCGACGGTTGTTGGTATAAAGCGCAATCACGCTCTCTGCAATTTGGGAACCCGCTTCAACACTCATGTGCCTTTCTTTGTAATGAAAGTCCCCTTTCTACGTCCGAATAAAATGTGGGGTAAGAAGTCAGAACCGCTAAGGTTTTGACTGCGGCAATTCTAAGAAGTTGATCCGAGGCTACTTTATCCAAACCCCCAAGTTGCATTCTGATTGCATCCATCTCGGTCATTAGACCTTTTTTAAATTCTGTAAAAGTTATTTCGCCTTCCTCAAAATCAATACACAAACCCTCTGCCAAATCTCTAATTTCCTGACCAAATCCCATGCTACCAAATCCATCTTTCGATAACAGCTCCCGAATACCTACTGCCATATAGTCATCTTAAAACAAAATTTCAGTCTTGTCATTTTGTTTGGCAGTGTGAACAAAAGTAGGTTCCCCTTCCTCCCAACTGGGTTTTTTTAATTACCGCACCGCATTTTTTGCACCTTTTTCCTTCCCTTCCATAGACCAAAGTAAAATCCTGATATTTGCCCTCTTTTCCGTCCGGAGTGACAAAAGCAAGCTCGCTGGCTCCCCCTCTTTTTATTCCTTCTTTTAGGACTTTTATGATACTTATGAACAACTTTGACTGCTCACCTAGACCTAGATTGTTCGCTTCCGTTTTAGGATTAATTCCCGCCAACCAAAGTGCGTCATTCGCATAAATATTTCCCACCCCGGACATTTTTTCCTGATCCATTAAAACAATCTTTATGGGCCTTTTTGTTTTCGAGAGTATTTTCTTAAATTTACCGAGGGCGAGCACATCCAGTGGCTTTTTTGATCCAACTACCAGTGGCTCTGGACCCAGTTTGGAAACAAAATCAAAAGTTTTAATCTCACCAGTCTTAACAACTTTTACCCAACCAAATCTTCTCACATCGTTGTAATAAAGCTTTCCACAATCTCCCAAATTAAATATTAGATGGGTGTGGGGACCCGGTACTCCTCCTATCACTTTTTTTGATAAAGCTATGCTTTTTAGCTTTGGGCCCCTGTATATAAGCTGGCCTGTAAGTTTTATATGAATAACGACTGATATTCCGTTTGAGAGATCAACCGAAAGAACTTTTCCAAAGCGCCTGACTCCTGTTATTTTTGCTCCAATAACTTTTGTCTTCTCAACTGAGTATTTTGGGTTCTTAATATCAATACCCGAGATAGTACACCCCCCGACATACTTATCAAGCTGCGTTCTAATTGTTTCAACTTCAGGAAGCTCAGGCATAAAGATAGTTTAACTCCATTTTATTCTCCTTCCAATAATTAATTGACAGCTTTCCTGATATACTCGCGTATGCCGGCAACAAATTTTCCTTTTGAGAATCTCATTGCATTCTTTTGAAGTGTTTTTGTGTCCCATTTTGTTCTTTCTAATTTCTTTACTGCATTTTGAATATCAGTATCTGTTGTTCCATTTATAAGTATCCCTGTTTTTCCATCAATAATTGACTCTTTAAATCCTCCCCCATTAAATGCAATTACGGGGGTTCCTGCTGCTTGAGCTTCAACCGGAGTCATTCCAAAATCCTCATCCTGGGCAAGTGCAAAAAATCCTTTTGCTTGTACATATAGTTTGTAAAGAGCTTCATCACTTACTCTTCCCAAAAGCTCAATATTTCCTCCTGAGAGTTTTTTTAATTTTTCCTCAACATCTGCAAATCCATGAGACTCTCCAACAATTTTAAGGTTAAACTTTAGTTTTTTTGCAGCTCGTGCTGCCTCCTCAAGACCTTTTGCTCCAACTAGCCGTGAAGCAATAAGATAGAAATTTTCCTTTTTAACTCCTTTTGTTTCTTTAATTATCCTTTCTACTTCCACCGGCGGGTAAACCACAACTGAATCCTTTCTGTAAAACTTTTCAACCCTTTCTTTTACGTTCTTTGAGTTCGTAATCCAATAATCTATTTTTTGTGCAGTATTAAAGTCGTACAGTCTTAAGAAATGTCCCACTATGGCTGCATACACTTTCACTGGCCAGTATTTAGTAAATCCCACTGAAGTTTTATAGCCATATAACCACCTTGGTGGAGTGTGACAATAGCAAATTACTTTTGTGTTTTTCCCTACCCTAAAACCCCTGGTTATATACCAAGAAGCGGATGTAATAACCAAGTCATACTCAGTCAAATTCATACTTCCCCAGATTGCAGGAATAAGAAAACGAAGTGGTGAATAAAACCTCCAAATCTTCAATACTGGTGCAAATTTACTTTGAATTATTGTTTTGTTTTTAAACTCCTTGTGTGCAGTTGAACCTCTAACACAAAACGCTGTATAAATAGGAGCCTTAGGATAGATTTCAGAAAGACATTTCAAAACTCTTTCAGCTCCTCCGAACTCATTTAGGTAATCATGGACTAGTGCAACTTTCATAATTAATTAAATAACTTGCCTTGACTTTCAGCCATTTTCATTCGAGCTACTTTCTTTACTCTTTCTTTTAGACTTTTAAAACCTAAATTATCAAATGCTTCCTCACTACTAGAATTATACAAATCCCACTTAGCAAGATCTGTAAAATCTACTTTAATAGGAACGTTGCAGTCTATCTTTGCCAGTTTATATGAGATATCAGCGTCATTCATACCATCTTTTAGAACCTTTCTTATTTTTTCATTAATATTATCAAGGTTTTTATAAACCCCATCTTTTGTTTTGTATTTTGAAAGTAAGCTCTCGGCAGTTTTTGGACCAATTCCGTGAACTCCTGGATAATTGTCAGAAGGATCCCCCACCAAAGCCTTGTAATCTACTATCTGAGAAGGGGCAACTCCCATCCTCTCAAAAGTTTCCTTCTCGCCAAATACTTTTGCGTTGGCAATTCCTCCCCCAACCGGCATATAAAGTGTGATATTATCCCTATCGCTAACAAGCTGAAGAATATCACGATCTCCAGTAACAATAATTATCCCATCCAGCCTACCCCTAGCCTTCCTGGCAATTGTCCCAATCAAATCATCTGCTTCATATCCTGCTTTTTCAAAAATCACAACATTCATACTACCGAGAACTTCTTTTGCAACATCAAATTGGCTGGCAAGACTGCTTTCAACTTCGGGCCTGTGTGCTTGATAGTTTTTAAATTCTTTTTTTCTGAAAGTTTCCTCCGGTCTATCAAAACAAACAACGAGGTGAGTTGGACCAAGATCCTGGGTTATTCTAAGGAGCATTGAGATAAGTCCATATACAGCATTGGTTGGATTGCCCATTTTATCTTTCAAATTGGGGATTGCGTGATATGCCCGATGCATAATCGCATGACCGTCAATAATAACAAGTTTACTCATTGGTTTATTTTAACAAAAAGGAGGAAGTTAAGATTAGTTTTTTTTCGTTCCAACAATTTCTTCAAATTCATCTTTATCTAGCGTCTCTTTTTCTAAAAGTCTATCAACCACCCTATCAAGAAGTTTTCTATGCTTTTTAATAACATCTGTTGCTACTTTAAGCTCAGTATCTATAATTTTTTTAATCTCATTGTCCACCTTCTCCTGCATAGCGGGTGAAATATTGGGGCCTTCATACCACTCCATCTGGCCAAACTCTCCCATCTCGCTTGTTGCGCCAAAATTGGTTGGACCCAAGGGGCTCATTCCAAGATCCACAACCATGGCCTTGGCGTAGCGAGTTGCATTTTTGATATCATTTGAAGCCCCTGCAGTCATTTCATTAAATACACTTTTTTCTGCAGCACGTCCTCCAAGCATAACAGCAATGGATTCTAGAAGCCTGGTTTTTGTCTCATGACTGCGATCAGCAACTGGAGTTATCTCTGTATGTCCCAAGCTCATTCCGCGTGCCACTATTGATATTCTCTGAACAGGATCTGCCTTGGGCATGAAGTGGGCAACAAGTGCATGGCCTGCCTCATGGTAAGCAGTAATTTTTTTATCTTCATCACTTTGAAGCTTCCTTTTGGCAGGACCCAATTTAACCTTTGTTGCAGCTTCTTCGATATCACTCATATCAATTGCTGTCTTGTCTTCTCTTGCTGCAGCAATTGCTGCTTCGTTGAGCATGTTTTCCAGATCAGCCCCGGAAAATCCCACAGTTCGATCTGCAATCCTTCCCCATTTGATTCCTTTTGCAAACTTCTTTCCCCTTGCATGAATTTTTAAAATAGCAAGTCTTCCCTCTTTGTCGGGCATATCAAGTGTTACTCTTCGATCAAACCTACCTGGTCTTAGAAGTGCTGGGTCTAAAAGATCTCCACGGTTTGTTGCGGCAACAACAACAACATTATCATTAGGGGTAAACCCATCCATCTCAACAAGTATCTGATTTAAAGTTTGTTCACGCTCATCATGACCCCCGACAAACCCTCGCCCTCTTTGACGGCCGATTGCATCGATTTCGTCTATAAAAATAATCGAGGGGGCAGATGCCTTGGCATTAGCAAAAAGATCCCTCACGCGGCTAGCCCCAACACCTACAAGCATTTCCATAAACTCACTTCCGGCCATGGAAAAGAAAGGAACATTTGCCTCTCCAGCTACTGCTCTTGCCAGAAGTGTATTGTGAGAAACAAACCCGTTAGAAATAAAAGAATGATTTTTAGGAACAGTGAAATCATATACCCTACTTCTCCCCTTGGTTACTTTTTTCACCTGATCAAAAAATAATCCTGCATCAACAAGCATCTTTAAATACCTAAAATCATCATTCTTATATATAAGTGGATTTGCCTCCTCGCAGGCAGATAAAAATAGTTTTGTACTCTCAACCGACGGTTTCCTTTCACCACTGGCATACCTGCAAATATTTTTGTGAAATGTCTCGCTCACATATTTGGAGGGGGTATGTCCACTCTCAACTAAATACCTCCATATTCTTTTGATCCTAGCTCCTTGGTTTGATAGAAGATCTACGTTCGTTCTAATTTTTACCTTGGATATATACTGCTCCAACTTTTGTTGCTTTCTTTTTAACCTGAAACCTATTTGTTCGTTGAACCTTAATAAGTTAACGCCAGAGATTAATATTATATAAGCGTCTGAATATTGATTATTTTCCTTTACCCTAAATTTGTGCATTATCCCCAAATTTAACAAAAGTGCACTTACCTGTTTTGCCAATCGTCTGCTAGTAGTACAATACTCAACTTTTCCTGTCTTATAAACTGATCCATCTGTATCAAAAAGTCCTTGTAAAAAGGCGACTATATTTTCTTTCGGAGACATCATTACATAGTCAGGAATTCTTTTATTCCTTGCATAAGTTTCTTCAAGCCCAAAATTAATAAGTCTTGTTTTTTCCTTTGCAGAAACAAGCCAATAATCATACTTACGATTATTGCTTTTCTTTACCAAACTATTTGTCCTCTCTTTAAAATAATCTTTGAAACTACTCACAAGTTCATGGTCTGCTGAGGAAAAAGATATTCTATCTTTTATTGTCAAACCTCCATCGCCAGTCAAAAGACCTAGAAGATAACTTGTTCTTATATCCAAAAGCCTATAATTCCCAAACATTTGGTCGCCGGTTTTTATAGGCACCCAGTCTTTAGGCTCAATATCCTCCATTTTCTTGAATTCTAGTCTACCTTCCGCATTTACCACGACTATCGGATGTTCTAAAGTTCCTTCTATTTCGTGTCCCATGTTGGTGGTAACTTTTCTTGTTTCACTCATTCCCAAATCGTACCAATGAGACGCAGTGGCTTGCTGCGATAAGGGGTTCTCGGGATCTAATGAAGATAGTTTTGCCCCGTGAACATATCCACTATCCTCCACCGCAAAATATTTTGGTATGTCCTTTATTTCCATCAGTCCCTTATTTGTCCAAACCAATGTATCCCCAACAACACATTTTCCAACACCTGCAGGTCCAAAAAGAAGAACTCCTTTAGGTGTTCTTGCTCCAATTTTTCTATATTTTGAGGGGTTTTTCAAAAAGTCCACAACCTCCATGAGCTCTTTTTTTGCATCATCAACCCCTGCAACATCGGAAAAAGTCACGTCCTGTTTTCCTTTGGCAAAAAGTTTAGCTCTGCTTCTTCCAAATGAAAATACATCTCCAGCCGCTTTATTCTGAGCTCGCATAATGTAGTAGAAAAATACACCTATTAAGATGATTGGGAGGATGATACCTGCAATGTCTCCAATGATTTTTATTAGCGACTGATCAACAACTCGATAATTGACACTTGATGGTTCAACACCTTCCTTCTGCAAAAGATCTGCGAAGTTTTCGGTGGGCTCTTTTGTTGCAACTTTTACCTTGTCATCTTTATATGTTACGATCAGCTTATTATCTTGAACAACAACTTCCTTAACCTCACCGGATTTGATATCAGAAAGAGCTTTTGAGACATCCACTTTGCCAGTGTCGCTCCCAGCACCAAAAAGAGTTATTAAAAATGGCAAGAACAGTACAAACAGCAAAATCCCTATAAGAATCCTAGAAAGACTAAGTCTCATCTTAAACACAAAACGTTTTTTGTTATTTTGAGGTGTTTGCTTTTTTGTTTGTTTCTTTGGCATACAACAGGGATTATATCATGAGCAAGTGAAAACTTTTATTTATAATAAATATCACTTAAATTAAACTGAAGGTCAGTAAACTTTTATACCATTTTCTACCTTTTGGGGAAGGGAAAAAAGGACAGGAGAAACATCTTCATCCTCAGAAGGAACTGCCATTATCATCATACATTCACTAACACCCCCATCGGGGCCAATTTTTTTTGGCATTAGGTTGATTACAAATGGATACTGATTGTTTTTTAAGTCCTCAGGCTTAAAAAATTTCATGATTCCTGAAAAACAAACTTTAGTTCCAATTTCTTCTCCAAAATCTACAGTCATTTTAACTACCCAATGGCTCCATGAAGGAACCTCCGCCTCAACTATTGTACCAATTCTCATCTCAACTTTTTGAAAATCATCAAATGTTATTTCGTCCATATTATTTCAGAAAGCCAATTTTTGCATATATCTCATTAAGCTTCCTTTGTGACAACTCTCGAGCCCTTTGGGCGCCCTCTTTAAGAGTAGCCACTAACTTCTCGTCATTTCTAATTTCTTTAAACCTTTTTTGAATGCTGGACAGCCCCCCAACAACAACCTTTGCAACTTCCGTTTTAAATTCGCCATAACTTGCCCCACTAAAACGATCTTCAGCCGCTTTAATACTTTTCCCAGAAAATGAAGAATAAATTTCTAGTAAGTTTGAAATACCTGCTTTGTCTTTACCGTATGCTACTTCCGACCCACTATCAGTCTGAGCAGATCTAATTTTTGTCTCAATAACGCTAGGTGAATCAAGCATTTCAATCCTGGAGTTGGCATTCAAATCACTTTTACTCATTTTTTTGGTAGCATCAGTCAAGCTCATAATCCTTGATGCGTTTTGGGCAACTTTTGCTTCAGGAAGTACAAAAATTTCTCCAAAACTGGAGTTAAATCTCTGGGCAACATCACGAGTAAGCTCTACATGTTGCCTCTGGTCCTCACCTACCGGAACCTCGGTTGTGTTATACAAAAGAATGTCTGCAGCCATGAGTGCTGGATAATCAAAAAGTCCAACACTTACAAAGTCGCTCTTGCCCGATTTTTCTTTGTACTGGGTCATGCGAGAAAGCTGTCCCATGGAAAGGAAGCAATTCAGAATCCAAGCCAAAGATGCATGATCAGGGTTATGTGACTGCACAAAAAGAATGGATTTGGCAGGATCAATCCCACAGGCAATAAGAAGGGCTGCAATATCAAGGGTTTTTTCTGATAAATCCTCTTGAGGAACAGTAATTGCATGAAGGTCAACTATACAAAAAATGTTTAATCCTTCTTCCTGACTTTTTACCCATCTTTTGATAGCCCCTAAGTAGTTTCCAATATGAATCCCCCCAGTCGGTTGAATTCCTGAAAAAACAATCTTTTCCATATTAAAGAAATGATACTGCAATATGAAGCTAAATGGAAGAAGTGCCAAGGGCGAGAATCGAACTCGCGACCGCCGGGATATGAATCCGGTGCTCTAACCAACTGAGCTACCTTGGCAGGATAATGGTATTTTACCCTAAGACTAATACACAGACAACTTATGTGATAGAATACAAAAGTCCAACGACATGCGGGGTAGTGTACGGCTGCACGGGAGGCTCATAATCTCCCAGGCTGGGTTCAACTCCCAGCCCCGCAACACAGTAGGAATTGAAGAAAACTTTTCCTCCAAAAGGGCCTTATTCATGGGCTCTTTTTTAGGTTCAACCTGCTTTGCAATAATTGGGGCTTCTTTTTTCATCTTTCTAATCTCAATAAGATACTTCGGGGCGTCAAATTGGACTTTTCTGTCTTTCAATTCTAGGTTCAACCCGAGTCCCATAATAAAAATCCACTAATTAACTCCTCTTTTTTTAAACAAGCACCTTGAACTATTTTCTATTCGTTTTTATATCTACTATATATCTGTGCACTTCGAGCAACGAAAGACTTTCTAATTTCTTCCGATCCTTGCAACAAAATCCTTACATAAACAGTTTCATCCATCTCTTCCAGTTAGGATCAGGGAGGGTTTCTTCTTCGTCATCCAGTTTTGGACTCAGGCTTCTTAAAACATCATCACTTGGAAGAATTACCACCACTTCCCCCTCTTTTACCAGTCCTAATGTATCCCTTAGTTGTTTTTCTACATACATATCACTAGAAGCCTCGTCCAACCTTTTTTTTGCATCTTCTGCTTCTTTTTTTACCTTTTCTACCTCCCTTTCTTTATCCTCTATAGTTCTTCTTGCTGATGCGGCTTTTGATAAATTTCTTGCAAGAGAAAGGGTTAACACTAAAATCACAAACAAAATAGCCAATCTTGAGTACTTACTAAGCTTTGTTTGTATGCCTTCCCAAAACAGATTGTTTTTCTTGATCTTCCTCATATTCCTATAATTTTAATAAAAATGTTGAAAATTCTGATAAGTATGATATCATATAGCCTGTAACTCGAATTTTGGTATAGTTATACCATTATATAACCTTTCAGGAATTAGCCTGAATAGCGGGTTTAAAAATACGATATGGCTCAAGAAACACTAAAAAGTTTACTACCTAAGTTTATCAAAGACTTGGAGGACAAAGGACGTTCCCCTTCCACAGTACTAGCCTATAGAGCTGACCTCGAGCAGTTAGTAGATTTTGTGGAGAAAAAACAGAAGCCATATCCAGAGTCAATTGGCCAGGAAGTAATCGAAGCTTTCCGCGATACTCTACTTAATGATAAATACACTCCAAAAACAGTATCAAGAAAGCTTAATGCGGTTAAAACTTTCTTTAGATTTCTTCTTGCTCAAAATTATGTGACGAAAGATCCTTCTCAAAACGTAGCACATCCCAAAATTGAGGCCTCCATGCCAAAATTCTTGACTGCTCTAGAATACAGAGCCCTCCGAGACGTCGTGCGTGATGATGCAAGAATAGCAGCTATAATTGAGCTTATTTTGCAAACAGGAATAAGAATCTCAGAAGTCGCTAATCTAAAACTTGAAAATGTGGGAGCAAATACGCTTAAAATTGAAGCATATGCAACTCAGCCTGAAAGGACTATTCCACTAAATAAAAAGGCTAAAGATGCCGTTGATGGCTATCTTTTGGAAAGGCCAAAAGGAGATTCTCCCTACCTTTTTGTAAGTAAAAACGGAAGGGCTCTGGCAGTAAGAAATATTAGAGCCGCAATAGATAGATACATGCAGCGCTCAGATATTCCAGGCTACTCTGTAAATGATTTAAGAACCACATTTATTGTGGAAAACATAAAAGCCGGTGTTGACCTTATTCTTCTTTCCCAAGTTGCAGGACATAAAAGGCTTTCAACCACAGAGCGCTATTTGGAACTTGCAGAAATAAAAGAATCTGGCAAAAAACAGACTTTAGTTGAACTGTAAATCAATTTTTCTTCCCTATTCATGCTGGTATGGAAAAAGAGAGAATCTTAATAGCAGATGATCAACCCCATAACATAGAGGGATACTCACAATCCATAGAGATATACGGCCAAAAAGATGGCCATGAAGTTATTGCAACTGCTACTTCTGTTGGGGAGGTTAAAAAGCTTCTTGAAAGTGGTGTTAAACCTACAGTAGCGTTAGTAGACAACAGATTTCCATTTGAGGGTTATGGAGAGAAAGCCGCTACTATCATAAAAAAATTATCCCCTAAAACAGTAGTAATATCATTTTCAACTGATGACAATCTTACATGGGGAGCAGAACTTGCTCAAATGCTGACAGATATCAAACGTTAATATACTGCTCATGTGCGCCCGCTTGGAGTCGAACCAAGCGCCTGTTGTTTATAAGACAACCGCTCTACCGATAAGCTACGGGCGCAAGACTAAGGGTATTATAACAAACTTTTAATTTTTAATTGAAATTATCTCCAATTGCCTTTATACCCATAAGAAGCCTATCTTTTACAATAGTAAGCGTACAAGTACCGTGCCCAAAACCTTTATGATCAACACTTGTTTTCTTGCTAGTTTTTATATAGGGCTTATTAAAATGGTCCTTTTTTATTCCCAATTGTTTAGACCAAAAAACTGTTTCATTCTCAATACTCATATCTGAGTAAAGCTGTAGATTGACTTTTATTTTCTGTTTACCTACACCAAGGATATTTACCAGCCAGTAATGAAAAAATTTCACTACAAATGGATCTGTATTAGCTAGTGAAATAGCATGTCTAGTAGATTTATTTCCTTCCCCCCAATATAAAAACATACCTGCAATTAGTAATTCTCGGAAAGAAAACGGAAATAGCCTCATTTTCTCTTCCTCATAATAATTTCTCATTCTCTCTTCACGACGATTTTTCATCGTATTTCTAAATCTCTCTATGCTTCGTTCTTTTTTTCTTTTTACCTTTTTAGCTGTGTTTCGTTAAGTGGGTAGCAGTGGAGCCACTCACTTAAAGAGCTTTTTGCCACATGAACTTTTCTTAGAATTTCATTATAGCTTTTTCCCTGAAGTCTCAATCTTACTGCTTCCCGATGTTCTAGTACTCTTGCCATACCCAAATACACATACCCGAATCTAATATCACTTTATCCGAATAAATACCAAATGTCAACACTGTTTATTTTTGTTGCCTTTATACTATTACTATGTTGACTGAAGATTAAATTGACTAAAGTCTTGCCCTCCTTGTCATTTCAGCTTCAACCAATCTTACATCCCTTCCATATTTAAGTCTACTCATCTCTTTTATCACCTCTGCCACTTTGGGATTTTCGGTCTCCCTCTGCTTATTCATATCTTTTGTCAAATCCATCGAAAAAGGAGTCATAGGCTCGTTGTGAACTATTGTTTTTACAAATGCGTGGTAGCGCTCAACGTTTAAAAGATCATCCTCCCCGAAAGTCGGCGTAAATTCGTGAGCGAGGTAGTTTGCGTCATTTACTCCAACCCTAAAGGCAATTTTTGTTCCCACATTTCCAAAAACCGCATTTTTCACCTCTTCCTCAACTTGCCCGATAAACTGGTTTGCAACACAGAGGTTTAATCTATATTTCCTTGCCTCGGAAAGAATCACAGCAAAGTCCGGTGTTGCAAAATTCTGAAACTCATCAACATACAGATAAAAGTCCCGCCGCTCCTCCTCCGGCGTATCTTGCCTGCTCATAGCAGCCATTAGGATTTTGGGCACAAGAACTAGCCCTAAGAAGTTTGAATTCTCCTCCCCAATTTCTCCTTTTGCGAGATCAATAAGAAGAATTTTACCTTCATCCATCACTTTCCTGAAATCAAAAGAACTTTGGGACTGGGCTATTATGTTTCTAATCATGCGGTTTGTAACAAATCTTCCAAACTTTGAAACTGTATAATCCAAAACCTCGGATTTATGAAAGTCGGAAGTCTGGGCAATCTGGTCTGTCCAATACCTTCTTACAATAGGATCTGTCACTCTCGGAAGAAGCTCCTGAACATAATCGGCTCTTTCCATACACTGCATAACTTCAACAAAGGTTCCTCCGGGCTGGGCCTGCATTACGGTCAGCATTGCATTCCTTATTCCATGTTCAAACCTTGGTCCGACAATCCCCGTTTTATAGGGATCAAAAAGCTTATACATCATGTTTATTACCGCCGTTGCCGCAAAATGCTGTTCATCCTCATTCTTTGCCTCAAGAAGATTTAAACCAAAAGGCCTTTGAGTATCCCCCGGACTAAAATAGATAACGTCCTCTGCCCTCTCGGGGGGAATCATTGCCAGAAACTCACGGACTGTATCGTGGGGATCAATAAAACAAAGTCCTTTTCCTTCCTTTACATCCTGAAGCATCATGCTAAGCATCATTTGAGACTTACCGGTTCCAGTTGCTCCAATTATGTAGATGTGTCTGCGTCTGTCATCATCCTCCATGTAAACTGGTCTTTTAATTCCTCTATAGTTACTCATTCCCAGAAACAGTCCTTCTTGCGGAATCTCGGATGGAGCTGGGGCGGTTTTTGCATTCAACCAATCAATATGGGGAGTCGTAACTTGTTTATTGGGAAAGTGATATATTCCTGCAAGTTCTTCGGAGTTAAGAATCGAAACCCTGTTCCCTGCAATATTAAACATGGGCTGGTATCTATAAACAAAGTCCTCCATAAAAGCGGCTTTATATCTAACTTTTCTTTTCTTAAGACTGTTAAACTCACCCGCAAACTGTTCAAAAGTTCCCGCAAGATTTGTTAAGTGGCTCTTGGCTACCTCCATAGTCTCTGCAACAACCACAATTCGCATTGAGGTCTCAAACCCGGGTTTTGCAATCTTTGCCTCAACGGCCTCCAGAGTTTTTGCTGAGACGCTAAACTTTGCTTTGGATGGATCCGCTTCCTGTTTTTTTGTTTCAGAAATAAAATGGTGCCCCGCTTTTTGCCAAGCACTCTCCGCGGGAGAAACCAGGATCTGAATACAAGCTGCTTCACCCTTCCCCATCTTTGCCATGGATGAAGTAAGTGATGCCAAAGGATCTGTGGGTAAGTCCTTAAAAGTTTTTAGCGGTTTGTAATTTTCACTTCTTAACTGAAAGGCCTTATATGCAACCTTACCCTTCTGCCCAAAAAGATTATATTCCGGAACCTCCAAAATCTCCGCATCGGGGTACCCTCCATGAATTTGTTTTTCCACCAAATCTTTTACCCCTTTTGGACACCAAACATAGAACTTTATATCTTGCTCCCGGGCCACAATCTCAAAAGACACCGTAGGCTGGAATGAAAATTTCTGCTTCCAACCTCCTTTTTTAATGGAATACATAGAAGCAAAAACCTGCTCCATCGCGTCGATTTTTATTTCGTTTCCCCTGGGAACTGTAATCTGAAAAAGAACAGAATCAATGGAATAATCTTCACGGTTTCTCCACCTAAAATAGGTAAACGCTACAAGACCAAAGACAAACAGGAATACTGCAGCCATTCCTGTTAGAAATATGAATAAAAGAATCGTATTTATATCAATCATGTTAATTTGTAGGTCTTACAACCTTCCATCCAAAATGTACGGCCTTTTTGACTATCCTCCGCCAAAAAACACCAAACCAAGTAAGACTGTCGTCGGTTTTACCTTTTGAATATGACATAAGAGTCGCATCATCCACAGGAGGGCTAACGCTTATTACAGAGGAAGGAGGTGTTTGAATTAGGGGCCTTCCGTTATCATCCGTAACCTGCCCTTTAAATTGGGTTGGGGTGGGAGTTACTACTTCTTTTCTCTCTATAACCAGCGGACTTGCCTCTTCTGGTCTTTCGGTAAGCCTGGTTGATATTGATTCTCGTTCTGTGCTATTGGCCATGGCAGATTACTTCATTTTAGCATCGGCCAAAAAAAAAGGAAGCTTAAGATTTATCACTCCGCCACACACTTTCTTTATATGAACTAATCAAATTTTCTTGTCTTGCAAGCAAAAAGATGTAATCTGAAAGCCGATTGAGGTATATGAGCGCTTTTTTAAGCTCTTTAGTTTTTTTGGGCACCAAAAACCCCGATCTTTCTGCACTCCTTACAAGCGTTCTCATATAAAAAAGGTGGCTTGCAATTTTCTCTCCTCCAGGAAGGATAAAATTCCTTTGTACTGGAATAGTACTCTCAATCCCGTCAATACTGCTCTCCAAGTTTTTTATTTCGTTACTTTCAAATTTTAGCTTTGATCCAGCAAGTATAGCCCCCACAACAAAAAGATTTCCCTGGATCTTTTCAAATATTGATGTAAACCTAGTTACTTCCTTTTTGCCTTTTCTTGCTTTAGTAAGTTCAGACTTTATTATTCCCAAATAAGAGTTTGCCTGATCCACCCTTCCAATTGCTTCTATAATTTTCGATCCTTTTGAAACTCTGATAAGTTTTTCCCCATCAAAAACACTAGTCTTTCCCCAATCCCCCCTTTTTGTTGTTATCCCCATTATTTTGCAACTATATTCAATATAATTGGCATTTATTATAACTCGCAGGTTGAGAAACCGCACTTCTTACATTTGAGGCACTTGCCATCTTTGACAAGTTTAATATCGCAATTAGGACACTTGTACTCTTTTTTTACTTCTCCCCCGAACTTGAATACCTGATCTTTTTTAGTTCTGTCCCGATACACTGTTAACCCCTTACAACCCATTTTCCAAGACAACACATAAGCCTCTTTAATATCCTCAACAGTGGTACTGGCAGGCATGTTGATTGTTTTTGTTATTGCATTATCAGTCCATTTTTGAAACGCTGCCTGCATTTTGATATGATCTTTCCAGTTAATATCATGGGCCACTTTAAAAATCTTCTTCATGCTATCGGGCACTTCATCAATTCCTTGAACGCTCCCTTCATTTGCAACCACCTTCTGGATAAGCTCTTCGGAATAGATTCCAAGTTTCTTTAACTCTTCTACAAAAAGCGGGTTAACTGTTGTAAGCCTTTCTCCTCCCAGCACATTTTGCTCGTATGCAAGAGCAAACAAAGGCTCTATTCCAAAAGACGTCTCACAGATAACCGCGTTTCCGCTTGAAGGGGGAAAAGTAATAAGCGCAACATTTCTGGGTTTTTTCTTTTTTCCGGCCCAAATTGAATCGTTAACTAAAGGAAACGGTCCTTTCTCTCCGGCAATTTTGCACGACTCATCAAAAGCGGTCAGATACATTTTCTTAACCAGCTCTTCGGCAAGGTCGATTGCCTCTTTTGTATCATAGCCGATATTTGCTGCAATAAGCGCCTCCGCCCAACCCACCGCACCTATTCCAAGCCTCCTGTGAGCTCTTACAGACTTATCAATTTCCCGGACCGGAAACCAAGACGCATCAATTACATTATCAAGCATTCGAACTGCAATGCGCATAGTTTCTGAAATCCTCTTAAAATCGAATGTTCCCGCTTTCCCGTTTTTTGGCTTTTTTACAAACTTCGTAAGATTAATGTAACCTAAGTTGCAAGATTCAAACGGATAAAGAGGGATTTCTCCACAAACATTGGTCGCTGCAATTGGACCACGCCTTTTTAAAAGAGGATTTGCCAGTCTTGTCCCGCGGTTAATTGCCGAAAGATTAATTATCCCCGGATCTCCCGTACTCCAAGCCATTGACGCCATAAGGTCTAAGATACTTTTTGCAGATACCTTATTTACAACCTCTCCCGTCCTGGGGCTTACCAAATCCCATAGCTCATCCTTCCCGGCTTTTTCCATAAATTCATCTGTTATGCCAACCGAGACGTTGGTTTTTGAAAGATATCCGTCATTTTGCTTCGCAGATACAACTGAAAAAATGTCCGGATGATTTGCATTAACTATTGCCATATTTCCAGACTCATATTTCCCCTCCTGTTTAAAAAGATTGGTCATTAAATCAAACATCTCCATCATTTTTACGGGTCCTGCAGCAAGTGCGGGAATACCTCCCACACTATCGCCTTCGGGTCGGACCTTGGAAAAGTTATAACCGCATCCGCCGCCGTGTTTTTTAATAAGCGTTGATTTATGAAGTGTGTCAAAAATATCGTCTATATCATCGTCAATATTAAAAACAAAGCAATTAGCAAGCTGGGCAGCACGTTTTCCTGCGTTAGTTAGTGTTCTGGTCCCAGGAAGAAACTCAAAGCCAACCATAGTATCAAAGAATTTTTTCTTCCATTTTTCCTGAAGCTCGGGTGTTTTTTCAACAGCGGCTAAAAAAGAAGCAACTCTATCCATCATTCCTCTTGGAGTTTCAATGGTACTCCCGTTATCATCTCTTCTTAAATAGCGTAGTTTTAAAATATAAAGAGTGTTATACGAAAGCCCGATATCATCTTTTATACCCAACGCATTCTTGTCTTTCTGTAAATGCTTCTTATTGTCTCGATAAAGGATATAGGCCTTTGCAGTCTTTGCTTTTCCTCTCTCGACTAAAATTTTTTCTACAAGCTCCCCAATTTCTGATGTCGTAATCTTAACGCCATTTGGATAGCGCTTTAAAATCTTTTCACTTACTTCAAGACCTAAAACACGAGCAGTTTTTTTGTCTTTACCTCCGACATTCTGGGCTGCAAAAAAAATACTATTTATTATTTTTGCTTCATCAAAGTTCTCTACCTCCCCGTTTGATTTGATAACTTGTTTAACGCTTTTTGTGAGGTTTGAAGTTTTCATCTTTAGCATTCTGAGTGACCACAAACGTGGCACTTGGAACAACCCTCTTCGTAAACAAAAGCATTTGCACCACAAGAAGGACAAATGTCTGCATTCAATTTCTCAACCGAGCTATACACTACTTGTGTTTTTTCAGACTCTCCTAATATAGTTCTCTCATTCTCCGCAGCAACTAAATTCTCGCTTTGAGCAAGTGTAGAGGTTAAACTGCTTCCGTTTACAGGCACAACCTGTCCAATGTGTCCATTAGCGTACCCATTACCGTTGGTGTAGACACCAACTATAGCCTGGTTTTTTGAAATTCCATCAAAAGTAAAATCTATATTAGCACCAAGCTTAAAACCAAAGTGTGTAGAAAGAGCCACAGATACAGCATCGGGAAGGGAACGAATTTTGCTGTGCCCAAAACCCACAGATCTTCTTCCGCCAATTCCTGCAAGCTGCAAGGCAATTTCTTTAGCCCGATCCTTAGGAGTCAAATACCCTTTAAATCTAAGAGCCGTAGATATTGTTCTTCCAAGAGCCTCTGCAATTGCCGTTAAGTCGCTTCCGGCTTTTCCCACGTTAATAAAAAGTTCTAGGGGTTCACCGCTAACATCTTCATTTATAGTTACAAAAGCGGTCCCTACCGGTGTTGCCAATTTATAAGTTGCCCCAAGAACTCTGAAAGGCCTTTGTAGGGTAACCTCTCCGTTCAAACCAATATCTTCTTTCTTTGCCTCACTCTTTTTAATTCCCATGTTTAAAACTTGTTTGTCTTTACACCCATCACGAAAAACAGTAATTCCTTTGCAGTTTGTTTCCCAAGCTTTAAGATAGGCATTCTTGACATCCGAAACACTAGAACTTTTTTTAAGATTTATTGTTTTACTAACCGCATTGTCGGTATGTTTTTGAAATGCCGCCTGCATTTTTATATGCCATTCAGGAGAAATATCATGCGCAGTTGCGAAAACTTCTTTAATATTGTGCGGAACAGCTTCAATGTTCCGCACAGTACCCTTCTCTGCAACTTCACTCTCAACATCGGACCAAACTCCATACTCTTTAGCCATTTCTTCGAATGTCGGATTAAAAAATGTTAAGGTTCTATCGAGACTTTTGTCTTTGACAACATGCTGGTACGCAATTGCAAAGAGAGGCTCTATTCCACTGGATGCGTTCGCAATAATCGAGATAGAACCTGTTGGGGCGATTGTCGTTATTGCCGAATTTCTTCTTAAAGCTCTATTTTTATAAATACTTATTTCAAAAAGAGGAAATGCTCCGCGAGTTTTTGCAAGCTCTTCTGAAGCGGATATTGCTTCAGAATTAATAAATTTCATAATCCTCTCGGCAAGGTCAATGGCCTCCTGTGAATCGTACTTAATCCTGAGGAGAATCAACAAATCCGCCCAACCGCCAACACCAAGACCTATTCTTCTTATTGCAAGTACGGTTTTTCTTATCTGGTCAAGCGGGAATGGATTAACTTCTATAATATCGTCCAAGAAACGCACTGACATGTGTATCACTTCTTTTAACTTTCCCCAATCTATATCCTTTTTACCACTATCTTCACTTACAAAATAATTAAGAAAAATACTTCCTAAATTACAAGCATCAAATGGATATAACGGTTGCTCTCCGCATGGATTTGTTGCCTCAATTGGCCCCAGGGAGGGTACAGGATTTGCCAACCCCGCATTTATCCTATCAATAAATATGAGTCCGGGATCCCCAGTTGCCCAAGCTGCCCCCGCAATTTCTTCAAAAACATCTTTTGCGTGAAGACTACCAACCACAACATTCTTAACCGGATCAATAAGGTCATAGTTTTCCCCCTTGTAATAGGCATCCATAAACTTATCAGTAACTGCTAACGAAATATTAAAATTGGTTATCCCACCATCCTTCTTACAATGAATAAATTCTTTAACATCAGGGTGATCAATCCTAATAATTCCCATATTTGCCCCTCTCCTTTTTCCGCCCTGTTTAATTTCGTTTGTTGCCGCATCGTATATGCGCATGAATGATATGGGGCCAGATGCCACTCCACGACTTGACTTAACAATTGACCCGCGAGGTCTTAGTCTACTAAATGAAAAGCCAGTTCCTCCTCCTGTTTGATGAATTAAGGCCTGATATTTAACCGCATCAAAGATCCCCACAAGCGAATCCTCAACCGGAAGAACAAAGCATCCTGAGTACTGAAGCTTATTCCCAAGACCGGCGTTCATAAGTGTAGGACTGTTCGGCAAAAACTCATGATTTACAAGTAGATGATAGAAATTTTTTGCGATATCAATTACTTCTTTTTTAGATGCACCCCATACACACTCAGCCGAGGCTGCCTCCCAGGAAACTCTCCAACAAAGCTCCTCCGGAGTTTCGCTTATTTTACCCTCTTCATCCTTTCTTAAGTACCTTTCCCCCAATACCTTCAACGACTGTTCACTCCATACCCCATTTGAAAGATCGGCTGGCGGTTTTGGTCGCAAACCAAGTTTTTTTGTAATTTTCCCTTTTATCTCTTCATATTCAGGAAAACTTAAATCTTCAAACTTTACCTGTTTTTTTGCTCTCATATTTTTTGCTAACTTATTTTCTCTATCGCTTTTTCAAAATCCTTAAGATCCTCAAACTCCAGATAAACACTTGCAAACCGAAGCCATGCTACCTTATCAATCTTTTTTAGTTTATTCATCACAGCCCGACCAACAAGTCTTGAGGAAATTTCCTCGTTTTCTTTCTTAAGCATATCTCGTTCAATCTCCTCAACAACATCATTAACTAGATCAAGGGAAATCGGTCTTTTTTCAAGTGCCCTTATAATTCCCCTTTTTAACTTTTCTTTATCAAAAGACTCACGTCTACCATCTTTTTTTATAACCCAGAGAAAATTATCTCTAACTTTTTCCTGTGTTGTAAATCTCTTTTTGCACTTCAAGCACCTTCGTCTCCTTCTTATTACTGCACCCTCGTCAATTATTCTTGACTCTAAAACCTGACTTTCACTATTTGTACAAAAAGGACACTTCATATTCTAGACGGCAAACCTACCTATAACACTTTTCATAAATGAAAAGGAACTACACTATCCATAGTGTATGAGTATCAAATTAACACTAGGGGTAGATAAGTCAACTGGTAAGAAATATGTCAAAAGAATGCACCTCAGGCAGACCTCAAGGGCAAAAACTTAAAACAAAAAATTGCTTAAGGAAATTCTGCGGATATTATTTTTTTAAACGAAACCCTAACAGATAAAAATATTAACCGAGAGCTTTATTGTAGCCCATCAAACGGGTCAAAAGGAGGGTTCTTGCCATATGAAGAGATCACCTCTGACTTTGATTTGTAGATTTCATTTACGGTGTCCTCAATTACAGTTATTTTTGGCCGGATCTCCTCTGGAGCGATATCAATAAGCTCGTCCAATATCTGCCTGTGTTTTAGCGATGCTTTAGCAATAGTCTCTGAAAGATCCAAAGTATCATAATTTTTCTCACGGGCAATAATTTCTAAATCGGATGCGGTCTTAAAATACCCGAGTGATCTAACTAAAGTTGAGTATGCGAGTTCGCTCTCCCCTTTACTAAATAGTTCGCGGGCAGCCTGAAGTCTTTTGTCCGCAAACAAAAGATTCAATTCCGCCTTTTTTGAAATATCATAAACCAAAACAAGCCACACCCTATCCCTCAAGACTTTTAGAGGCCAAAAGATGCTATCTGGAAGAACCGGTCCTGCATATGCAAGGTTGTAATCAATAACAATTCCCCCGTTTTCCTCTCTGTTTTGATTTATTGATTCTACCATGATGGTGGGGTTCTTTTGTGAAAATGTATACTTTACTGATGCACTACGAAGTATGGAAACAAAAAGAATTAAAAACGCAAATCCCAGAAAGACAAAAGCCAGAAACACCTTTTTTAGCATCTCTAATAATTATACACAATAGATCAAAAGAAGATAATCCAAACACTTTTTTATTTTTCCAAAGACACCAGTACATCAATGCCCATCCAGCTTACACTTCTTATAAAAGTTCTCCATCGCATCAAAAATCATATTCAGCCTCTCCCCTGCCTCGGTATAGCTAATGGCATTTCGTTCATCCGGGAACCAATGAAAAAGGAGGTTCCTCCCGGTTTTCCATGCATTCCAAAGCTCGTCTGCAAGCTGGACGTTCCCACTATATCCAACAATCCTGTCATACACACTCTCTCTTCTAAACTTTTTTTCCAAAGAAGGGTTAAGAGCTTTACCTATCCTAAAATGCTTTCCAGCATAATCGTCATTGGTAATAAATCCAAGTTTAAAAAAAGCTTTTTTTAAATACCCTTCATACGCCTTGGCAGCAGGAAAAACTACAAAAGAGTAATCGTCAAACTTTTCTGGAATTTTTGCAGAAATTTCATAAAGAAGGGCTGCTTCAGAAACCAACTCCTTTATATCTCCATCCAAAAATCCCCACCACACGCGATTTCTATAATTTAACTTCTCCATAGTCTAATTGTAACTAATTTTTGTCTTAAGTCCCAGACCTTTTTAGAAATTTATTGATATAATTACCCTATGGTTAAAAAGAGCAAAGGGTCGTTAAAAAAGAAGGGTCGTCTTGTCTACTTTTTTTTGAAAGGACTAAAAACCGCTTCCAAAAAAAGAATTTACATTGTTGTTTCGGTCTTTGTAATAGCCACCATCTGGGTTCTTTGGGGAATACCTCTTCCTTCAAAACTCTCATCCGAAAATATTCCAGTTTCCACCAAGATTTTGGATAGAAATGGAAAACTCATTTACGAAATTTACACTGACCAAAAAAGAACGCCCGTTTCAATGGACGAACTCCCGCCCTATATTAAAGAATCTACAATTTCGATTGAAGATAAAGACTTTTACAAACATTACGGCTTTTCGACATCAGGAATCGCAAGAGCTCTATACAACATAGCCTTTAAGCACAAACTTCAAGGAGGTTCAACACTTACCCAACAACTTGTCAAAAATGCCCTTTTAACCCCTGAAAGAACTATAAGAAGAAAAATCCGAGAGTTTATTCTTTCAACATTGGTTGAAGTCAGGTATTCAAAAGATCAGATTCTTGAAATGTATTTAAACCAAATTCCATATGGCGGGGCCGCCTATGGAGTCGAATCGGCAAGCGAGTTGTATTTTGCAAAAGCTGCAAAGGATCTAACACTTGCCGAAGCGGCACTTTTGGCAGGGCTACCTGCAGCCCCAACGGCATATTCCCCATTCGGAGCACATCCCGAAAAAGCAAAACAAAGACAGGAAGATGTATTACGAAGAATGGTTGAGGACGGATATATCACTCAGGAGGACGCAGATGGCGCAAAGGGGCAAGCTCTAAAATTTGCCGAGCCAGAAAAGTCCAAGGCAACACATTTCGCCCTTTGGGTCAAAGAGCTTCTCGCAGAAAAGTACGGAGATTCTGTTGTTGAACAAGGGGGCTTAAGGGTTACCACAACACTCGATCTTGACCTGCAGGAATTTGCAGAAAATGCGGTTGCAACGGAAGTTGCCAAACTCAAAAAGCAGAGTGTTGGAAACGGAGCAGCAGTCGTCACGCGCCCCAAGTCTGGAGAAGTTCTTGCAATGGTTGGCTCAAAAGATTACTTCTCAACAGACGAGGACGGAAAAGTAAATGTGATTTTTGCCAAGAGGCAACCGGGCTCCTCGATTAAACCGCTCAATTATGCTCTCGCACTAAAAGATGAAAAAATAACACCATCGACACCACTTGCAGATGTCCCTACATGTTTCATTCAAGTGGGTCAACCCAGCTATTGTCCAAAAAACTACGACAACTCTTTCCATGGCGCCCCTCAAGTAAGATTCGATTTGGGAAATTCATATAACGTTCCAGCTGTTCAAGTCCTAGCTTTAAATTCGATTGAGAACTTTATCGATTTTGCAACAAGCATGGGAATAACAACGTTCACAGATCCTAAAAACTATGGTCTTTCATTAACTTTAGGGGGAGGCGAAGTACGTCCATACGATATGGCAGTTGCATTTGGAGTATTCGCAAACGGAGGAACAAAAGTTACCCTAAATCCAATTTTTAAAGTTACTGATTGGAAAGGTAAAGTTCTAGAAGAAACAAAACCAGACGAGGTGGAGGGTGACCGAGTGTTGTCTCCCGAAGTTTCCTTCCTGGTTTCGCATATTCTTCTTGATAATAACGCCAGAACCCAGGCCTTTGGTCCGTCAAGCTTTCTTAATGTGGCCGGACACTCTGAAGTTTCGGTAAAAACCGGAACAACAAATGATAGGCGCGACAACTGGACAATTGGATACACTTCGCAAGTCGTAGTAGTAACTTGGGTGGGAAATAACGATAACACGCCAATGGGAGGAGCAGTATCGGGTGTCTCAGGAGCATCTCCGATATGGAATAAAATAATAAAGTTTGCTTTGGGAAAAGCTGAAGAAGGTGAATACAACAAAAGCGATAAAGGCCACTCCTGGCCGCAACAACCAGAGGGCGTTGCAGGAACCACTATTTGTTCAGATACAGGCAACGTTCCACAAGGACCTGAAGGAGATCCCGGGTGTCCCACAAGATTTGAGTATTTTTTAAAAGATAAAATTGGAGCGGAACTTGACGGAGGAAGAAAAGATGTTGCAGTTGACAAAACCACAGGTGCTATTGCTAACGACAAAACTCCTCCAGAAAACGTCGAGATGCAAAACCATCTTGTTGTGACAGACCCCTTGGGAACTACATTTTGTTTTGATTGCACAGCGTCACAATCAGCAACTATTAGATATCCACTTCCCTTGTAAGCCGATCTACTTTCACAACGACCTGATGTTGCAACTATCAACCCAGACAATCTGTTTTAGTTGTTTTATTAACTTAAAACTGTTTGCATGAGATAAAACTCCAAAATAAGAGGCCATACTCTGTCTTAGAGCATCTTCCGATAAGATACCATTTCTATATTCATCCACATGCTTCCGCGTTTTTCTGAAAATTCTTCTCTTGGTCTTTGTTCTTATTATTGTATATTTTGGAAAAATGACATATCCCAAGAAGTCGATTCCTTGCTTGTATTTTCTTATTAAGAGTTTTTGTGGGTGGAGAAGTAACCTTAGGTTTTCTTCCAAAAATTCACTTATCGGTTCGATCAAGTACTCTAAATAATCCCTGTTACCACTGCCTATAACAAAATCATCTGTATAACGGACATAGTTTTTAACTTTTAACTCATTCTTTACAAAATGGTCAAGCTCACTCAGATATATGTTTGCAAAGAGCTGTGAAGTTAAATTGCCAATTGGCAACCCGGAACCAGAGTACTTTCTCCCCCATGCGGTATTGTTTGAGAAACTACTAACTACTTCAGCAAGAAGCGATATCGTCTTTGGATCTTTAATTCTTTTGGCCAAAATATTCAATAATATTTCATGGTTGACGCTATCAAAAAACTTTTTTATGTCACATTTCAAAGCAAAACAACCCCTGGTGTTATTTCTGCTAACTTTTCTTAACATTATCTCTAAAGTTCTCACTCCTTTATGTGTTCCTTTGCCAATACGGCAGGAAAACGAGTTTGCAATAAAAGTGGGCTCGAAAATGGGGTTTAAGACAGAATAAATTGAGTGATGCACAACCCTATCCTTGACTATTGCTTTATAGATTAAACGTCGTTTGGGATCATAAATATAAAAAGGCTTATACGAACCATGCTTATATACTCCACTTCTTAATTCTCTATGAAGTTTGAAAATGTTTTCTTCAAGTTTAATCTCAAACGCTTGAACATCTCTTCTTTTTCCTTTATTATGCCTGAAGCTTGTCCAAGCGTCGAACAAATTTTCAAGAGAAGTTATTTTTTCAAAAACGTCTGTGTAAATTTTCATAATATGAACGAATCTTTTGACACGCCGATTTTTAATCAAACTTACGAGCTTTACAAGGAGATATATAGTCTCAGGGTTACTGTTCCCAAAAGTGACCGTTACGCCATTTGGCAGAAAGTGGAAAATACAACTTTAGAGATTTTAGAGGGAATTCTGGTAGCAATAGGTTTTCCAAAAAACAAAAAGGCAAGTGTTTTAGAGGAAGCAAGCAAAAAATTGAATATACTAAGAGTATTTATTAGGCTTTCAAAAGACGTAAAAGCAATTGACAATAAAAGATATATTACCCTTCAAGAAAAAGTTGACGAAATTGGAAGAATGTTGGGTGGCTGGATAAAATCCACAAAAACTCCTTAACCAAGAAGCTTTCAAAGAATTTCCGAGAGGCAGACACGCCAACATAGTCGTTAGCATCATCGTTCCAGTTGTTGACGTTGAGCTCGTTGTCAGAGTTACCCTGAATGTTGACTCGGTTACCGCTTCTATTGTCCACTTTCATCTCATACTCACCAGAGGTTAAGTTTTACAGCGTAGCTGGAGACAAAGCCTCACTACATAAATTCTGCTTATATACTTTCCCCCTTGAATTTTATTTGGGAGACCACGGATATTACCCCTCCTCCGCCAAAAATGGACAAGAAATTCTTTAAGCTTTTTAGACGCACACTATTCCTTCCCGTAGGAAGAAATACTCTGGCGTTTTTAAAAAAACCGCACTTGTGAAGTCAAACCGTAATCTAACTTACATTAACAAGAAGAACATTTTACACAAATTTTTCCAAAAAAAACACCCCACGCCCTTGTAATCAAACTGCGTTGAATACAAAAACATGGGGTAGAAAAACTCGGAAAACAAAAAGATTCAATAGAATCAAGAGGAACAATTCCTCAAGGTTCCAAAAATCAATCTTTGAATTTCCGAGAGGCAGACACGCCAACATAGTCGTCAGCAACACCGAACCAGTAGCCGACGCCGAGCCCGTAGGCAGAGTCACCCCGAATGCGGACTCGGTAACCGCCATCAGAAAGATCGTCCACACGTGCCCAATATCCCGTATCCAAATACTGCGCATTAAGCAGATAATATAGGATATTGGCGGTCACTCGAACCACCGTACCTGGCACTTCATACTCATCAGGAATCAAATTGATCTGACGGTCGTATGAAAGTCTCAAAGTGCCCTCCAAAATGCCAACAGGCATTAGATACCAACGCAGTTCGCAAGGAACTTGAGCAAACTTGTGAGTTAGATACCAATCCCAATAGAACTTTGGGTGGTTATCACCAGAGTAAACCTTTTGCCAGGTCAGCAAATTTAGATGTTTACTATCCAGGCGGTCAAGGCCGAGGAAGAGAAAGTGTTCCTGAGAAATTTCAGGGTTCTCAAGCTCAGACTGACTCCAGGGGATTTCGGGAACATTGGGAATTTGAATTTTCTTGCCGAAGAACCTGACCCACTCTTCAGGGCCAAAAAAGTTCTTCTTTCCCATGATGTCCTGGGCCATCTCAACCGTAACAACGGGAGACGAGCCACGCAGAAACTCCTGCATTCGACCTCTGTTCACCCGTCCAGACTCAATCTGGGCAAACAACTCCTTGAACTGGGCAGGGGTCGGCTGTCCCGAGCCACGACCAGTAGCATGCGATCTCATCGCACACCTCCTTAATTAGATTTGTACTTGTGTAAACGTACAGACCCATAGTCTACAGACTGGTGTTACACAAGTCAATATCTCGCTTCCAAAAACTCGACCTATCTATCTGAATACAGAATACGAAAAATATCTATATTTCGACAAATTATGAAGATTCAAACCCTAAAAAGCTCCAGTGACAAGGTATGGAACGCCTTTTCTTTCTTAAATCAGCTCTTATGTAAACCCTAAGCCACTAAAAATTGTTATATACTCTATATATGGACAGTACACAAAATGGTATTAACCAAAACGCACAAAGTACTATTTTAGAACCTTCTACTCCATTTGAAACTCAGCATAAAACGGCAGATCATCAAATCTCCGACCAACCAATAAAAAAGGGGTCAAGAAGAGGGATTATTATAATTGCAGTACTGATCCTGTTAATTGTCGTTGCAGGAACTTCTTTAGTGATTGTTGCAAAAAATTTTGTTAGCCGTTCATCTGAAAAAACAACAAGTCCACAACAAACTGCTTTACCAACTGCTTGGGCTGATCCGACAAGAGATTGGCAAAGTTACAGGAACGACTCCTTGGGTTTTGAAATTAAAATTCCCAGAGAGTGGACAGTGAGTACAGAAGAGGGAGGTTCTACCACAAGCCTCATGGCCCAAGATCAAAGCTTAATTCAGATAAGAAGGAATGAAACTGATAAAAGTCTGTATGATTTTTTAGACGATCTTGACAACGAGGCCTCAACCGCCTGGGAAGGAAAACCTTCAAAAGAGATAGTAAAAACTACTGACACAAAAACCGCAGGCTACGACTCTGTAACAAGAGAGGAGAACTGGCTGGCGGCCGGATTTGTAACAAAAGCAACTTATGTAAAAACAGACAATGCTGTCTATGTTTTTTCGATCATTCCCAACGAATCAAACCAGATTGACGGCACCCAAGCCAATATCTCATTCGATAACATTCTTTCAACTTTTGACTTTTTAGTTTGGTCAGACAAATCAAGATGGAAAACATGGAATGATCCTAATGGATTTAAATTTAGCTACCCCCCGTCTGCTAAAGTTGGACATTTAAATTATAAGACTACAGTAACCTTCACATTTGGAAACCGCGAGGTTTTGATATCCTTCAACCAAACAGCAAAAGAAAAAACTATTGAAAAAAACTGCATTGGAGATTGCAGTCAAGAAAGCAATATTGATATTTCATTAGGAAATAGCCAGATACAAACAAAACAAGTTGCGCCGGACTTCCAGGGAAATCTAACTTTTCAATTTTCAATTCCCTACTCTAAAACATATTACAATCAACTTTTAATAATTGGCGCAAGTTACCCTGAAGAATCAAGACTTTATGAAATAAACCAGATATTATCCACCTTCGAGTTTGCGGAGAAGTAATTAGTCCCCCCTTTAAAGACTATGGCATATGAACTATAATATCATTTGTGGTTAGGAGGACTAACTCAACCAATGAAAAAAAAACTGCTCCAAAAGTAAGAAATCAGAAAAACTTCAAAAATTTCTTGGCTTATGACGCTCTATCGTCTAAGAATAAAGCTAAGCCAAAGAAAAAAACTTATGAGCACTCAAACATAGTCTCAAAAACTTTGTACTTAATTGGATTTCCTGTTTACTATCTCCTTTCCCGTATATTAATCGCCATAGCATTTATCCTGTATATTACAGGTCATGCAACAAAAGAGTTTTTCACCTTAATTTCAAGAATTTTTGTACTTTTGTTCAAAAAAAGGAAGACAAAAATCAAAATTGCTGCAGAATTTCTGTTTTACAAAAAATGGCCACCAAAGAAAATATCACCTAAAAATAAATTACGAAAAAAGCGCAAAGTTTTTTTTCTTATTACATTTCTAAAAAAACTCCTTTCCTATCCTAAAAGCATAAGTAGACAAATAATGTCCTCAACAACTTCCCTCGGTGCTAGATTTAGAATGCCAAGAATAAGAACAATTCATACTATCTTAGGATTTTTCGTTTCGATTTTTATTCTTACTCCTATTCTATTTTCTGCATATATACTCCACGGACTACCCTCACCCAAGCTTTTAAGCGACAGGAACATTGATGTATCCACAAAAATATATGATAGAAATGGCGTCATCCTTTATACCATCTATAAGGATAAAAATAGAACCATAATTCCACTTTCAAAAATTCCTCTTGAAGTAAGACTTTCAACACTTGCGGCTGAAGACGCAGAATTTTATTCCCATCCGGGATTTTCAATAAGGGGAATACTGCGTTCCCTGGTAAAAAATGCCTCACGCGGTGAAGTTTCTGGAGGTTCTACAATTACTCAACAACTTGTTAAAAACGCGCTACTTACTCCCGAAAAGACAATAACAAGAAAATTAAAGGAGGTTGTCCTTTCACTTTTGGTCGAAACCAAATACACAAAAGACCAGATTCTTGAAATGTATTTAAATGAAGTCGGATATGGGGGTGCCGCTTACGGAATCGAGGAAGCATCTCAAACATACTTCGGAAAATCTGTCAACAAACTTTCCCTTGCGGAAGCAGCTCTATTAGCAGGGCTTCCCAAAAGCCCAACGACATACTCCCCATACGGAGCACATCCCGAACTTGCAATGGCAAGACAAAAGGAAGTTCTCAATCTTATGCGGATTAATGGATTCATTACTGATATCCAAGAGAAGGAAGCAGAAAAAGAAAGGTTGACATTTGTCCCAAATACAATAGATATCAAAGCACCACACTTTGTAATGTACACAAAACAACTGCTTGATAAAGCCTATGGAAAGAGCCTTGTTGAAAAAGGTGGTTTAGAGGTTATAACTACACTAGATTACAACATTCAGGTGCTTACTGAAAATGTATTAAAAAGCGAACTTGAAAAACTAAAGGGCCTTAATGTAACAAACGCCGCAGCAGTGGTGCTAAATCCAAATAACGGCCAAATACTCGCAATGGTCGGCTCAAAGGATTATTTTGATACCTCACATGACGGAAATGTAAATGTTGCAACTTCGCCCAGACAGCCTGGATCATCAATTAAAATAGTCAATTATGCGTATGCCCTCTCACATGGATACACGCCGGCAACAATAGTATCTGATACACCAACTTCGTTTAGCATAAAAGGTCAGGCCCCATATGCCCCCAAAAATTACGATGGAGCATACAAAGGAAATCTAAGTCTAAGATCCGCATTCGCTCAATCAAGAAATATACCTGCCGTCAAGATTCTTGCATCATATGGAGTAGACAACATGATTGACCTGGGACAAAAAATGGGAATAACAACCTGGGGAGAAAGAAATAGATTTGGGCTATCTCTTACTTTGGGAGGTGGTGAAGTTACCCTCCTTGAACTTGCACAGGTTTACGCAACGGTTTCAAATTCAGGTATCAAACCCCAGATAAGCGGAATACTGAACGTAAAAGGATATAAAGGAGACGAGCTTTTCGCACTTAACAAAGATTGCTCGCTCTCAAAATCCGGCAAGATTGATGCAAATGCTGCCATGCTTAAAGAATCCGGAAGCTGCACCCAAGAACAAGTACTAGACCCCAGAGTTGCCTTTTTGATAACTAATATATTGAGCGATAATGTAGCCCGTGCACCTGCGTTTGGAAATTTTTCAAGTTTGGTTATTCCAAATCACCCTGAAGTTGCTGTAAAAACGGGAACGAGCAACAACTTAAGAGACAACCTTACCGTCGGGTATAATCAGGACTACTTGGTTGCAGTCTGGGTGGGAAACAACGACAACTCCCCAATGGCAAGAGTAGCTTCAGGTGTAACTGGAGCATCCCCTATTTGGAACAAAATAATGTCTGCACTTATTGGTGATGCCCCTCCAAAAAACTGGAACGTTCCCCCAGGACTATCCCAAATTGCAATTTGCCCTCAAACAGCATCTCTTCCGTGCCAAGGGTGTGGCTCGAAAATGGAGTGGTTTTTGGATGAAACAAAGCCAAAATTTGCATGCAATAGCCAAGTGGTACAAAAAATCACTCAAAACATTCCCCAAGGCGAAATCCTAAGGGAGGCCGCATCGACAGAAAATTTTTCAGTGCAAACAAGAAGTATTAATTGATTTAATTAATAATCAGAAAGACTAATAATTCTAATCTTTCCAGTCTTTATTTTCTGATGCTTTGGATTTGCTGTTACCAATATTGCTTTTTCTTTTATTGCCAAATGAATAAAAACCGCATCGTAAAGTGTAATATTTTCCTTTTTTGCAATTTCGATAGCCTTCTTTAATTCATCCAATGTTTGGCGAGCGTAAATTAAAGGAAGAATTTTTAATCCATCCAACGATGCTTTAGTCATCGGCATTTCCATTTTTTTATATAGCAATGCATTAACAATTTCATACTTTGCTAGCTCGGGGGCATAAACTATAATTTTATTTTTCTGGCAATCACTAAGCAATTTATCAGCTTTTTTGAGGTCTTTTTCATCCTGAGAATTAACCCACTTAACAATTACTGAGGAGTCTACTACAACCTTCTTCTTTTTTTTCATTAATATTTAGTGGCTTTCTCTGTCCGAAACAATAAAGTCAGACAAGTTACCTTTTTTCCCCTTAAAGCTTCTAAGAAGCAGAATTTTCTCCCAAACATCATCCCAATTTACAGTTTGCGCATTTGCGTTGTAAGGTTTAATGCAAATTTCTTCTTCATCAGAATAAACGGAAACCACAGAACCGACCCTTATCCAACTCGTGATTGTACGAATTCTCTCTGGGATTGTTATTTGGCCCCTCGATCTTATCGTTACTGTCTGCATATATTCAGGATATCAGAAATTCAGAAAATATCAAGGTGTGCCGCAACACGATTAGTGCTGTGCAAATTATGAATACTACTCGCCATTTAACTCGTTGTATATAATCTGAGAGAGTTGGGGAAAAACTTCATCTGCTTCACGCTCAACAACACCTTTCGTAAGAATTACAACTACATAAGGATTGTCAGTCATAACTATTCCTGCATCGTTTACTACGTGTACTTCTCGTCCGTATTTATGGGAAACCTTCACCCCTTCAGGAACTCCGGGCGTAAGCCACTGTTCATAAATTGTATCTGTCATAAACGAGAGTATTTCGTCCTTATCCTTCTTGTTAACAACATTCCCCTTCCATAACTCTTCAAAAAACACACCGACATCTTTTGGCGAAGTCTCATTGTCCCCTATTGTTGTTACAGTCATTCCAATCTTTTTGGCCTCATTGTCCACTGCACTATCCCCAAGTTTGATTCTAACAATGTTAAAAGCAGTGTTGTCAGACTGCTTTCCCATCAAAGACACCAAATTTCTCCAAGTAATCTCATACCCCGCTGGTTTTGCATATAAGCTTCCTGACCCTAAAAGTTTATCTGAATCCTTCAGGGTGTATTTATCATCTAAATTAATACCCCCTTCTTCAGAAAGATTATATAAAGCAGCAATTGCAGGAAGTTTGATGAGTGACGCGGCAGTAAACTTTTCATTTTCATTAATACCAAATGAATAGCCAGAGGTTAAATCAACCACATACAGGCCATACACTCCCGAAAGACCCTCAGTTGCACTTTTGAATCTTGATATCACCTCATCTTGTGTCTCATTCATTTTGGAAATTGCCTTTGATCCTCCTCCTTCCAAAAGGATTGTTTCATCTTTAAAAATGGAAAATGAGGGAACCTTGAGTCTTGGCAATCCTGGAAGTTTCCACTCACGAGCCGAAAGGGCTAAAATTCCAGATGTGACAACCGTAGTTAGAAGGATAATAAGTACTAAATAACGGTCCTTCTTGGTCCAAGGCATGGGGGGATCTTTTTTTTTGGTCGTTGTAAGTCTTCTTGGAGAGGAAGATAAATCTTTAATCCTCCTTCCTGATATTGATTCTTCTTCTTTTACATCTTTTGGAAAAATTGCCATATGAACATTTTATACTATACAGGAAAAGCAGGTAAAAAAGTTGACTTTTGTACATAAATATGATACTATGGGATAGTAGCAGATTTAAATTTTGAAATTTGAAAGGAGAAGAGAGTGTCAAAAACTGAAAGGGTTTTGGTTGCGACCATCAAGGGAATGCCGGTCGCGTTTTTTGCCTTAATAATATTAGGCTGTACTGGCTTTGGATGGGAGCTGACGAGGCCTTTTTTTTTGGGTCATTTCTTAACATCAGCTCTTATGTGTATCGTTGGGTCCCTCGCAGTTGGGTACCCTTTTGGCAAATTTCTCCTCGAGATCGAGGAAAAATTAAAACATTAATAGATAGGGTTTGTGACTCACAAATACAAACAAAAGTCACAACCCCACTAGTTTCAAATACCTCCTTTTTACATAATTCCTAACTATATGCTAGAATGAGTGAAAATATGGAAAACGTGGAAAAAACATCAACCCAAAATCCTCTCTCGCAATTAGTTGAAAATCTTGGCCAAAATCCAAATGAGTACCCTGAAGAAATTATCTCCCCTATTTCTAACGAAAAGCTGCAAAGAGTAACACCAGAAAGTCATGGCGAAATCATTCAAAACCAAAAAGATCTAAAGGAAATCATTATTGTAGGAGAATTTAAAGATGGAAAAATTGAAGCCATGGAACTCGGAGAGCAAGTTCCCCAAAATCATTTAGAATCAAAACAGACAGATGCAGGAAGGTTCGTGTTTTTTGAAAATACCAATCCAGAAAATAGTGGTTATAGAGTTTGCAAAACAAGCTTTGCGACAGAACCTCATATACAAGGAGATTTACACCAATGCGAGTTTCCTACACGAATTGGCTCTTTTTCCGATGAAAGCGGTTTGCTTCGTCTTGAGGTGGGATTCAGATCCAAACAAGATGCAAAAATAATACATTATGCAGGAGAGAAAAAATCAGAAAATTTTCCTGGTGGATTGTCACCTCGGCTTGAAAACTCTATTACCTCAGAGGTAGTGGGATACCAACAAGATTACAACCCATTCAAAACCAAAGCTGTTTATATTAAAGAGTAGCTTTTGATCATAACTTCAATTCATCTGCATCTGTAGCCAAATTCTTTATTTTTAGAAGCTGGGAATCTAAGGTTAAAAGTTTGCATTTTTTCTCTTTTGCCAAAAGGAGGCATAAAGCATCATACGAAGTTACTCCATACTTACATGCAAGTATATCCAACTTCTTAGAACTCACTACCTGTTCCCATAAAGACTCAAATTTTATTCCGCACTCCCTTAACCTTTCAAGTAATTTAAATATTTTCGTTTTGTTTAATTTTTTCCTTTTAAGAAGTATGTTTAAAACCTCAACCAAAAGAAAATCGGGGGCGATAAGGTCAATCTTTCCTGTCATCATTAGAGAGTATATACGTCTAAATTTCGACACGTCTCCTTCGTCTTCCTTTAAAAACCACTTAATTACAATATTTGTGTCAATTACATATACTTCAGACATTATCTCTTTCCCTTTCCTCACGAACTACCTTTACCGCATTTAAATTTTGAACACCGGATTTTGCAATCTTGTCAAATAGGGCAAAATCTTCTTTTATTTGCTGTTCTACAGATTTTTCACACCCAACAACTCTTTTTCCTTTTACTTTTTCAACTAGTACTTCCCCAAGCGATTTATTCTCACGGAAAGCAATCAGCTTCAACTCCTCATGAAAATCTTTAGGGATAGATACTGTTGTTCTTACCATATCCATATACAATCATCATATCATCACGACATCATGATGTCAAGCGGTACAGACTTTAACGTCTACGAGTAGACCAAACCTCTTTATTTACAATATTTTGAGGGATTTTCCCTTGGATAATGTCTTGTATTGCAGTTATTGCCTGCTCCCCCATTTTATTTCTTGCCTCCCAGGTGGATGAAGCTATGTGGGGAGTTAAAATTACATTTTCCATTCCAATTAATTCCGGATTTATATTTGGTTCATTTTCATACACATCAAGACCTGCACCCCTCAAGTGTCCCGACTTTAAGGCTTCGACCAGGTCGTCTTCTGAAACAATTGGACCCCGGGCGGTATTGACCAAAAACGCTCCCTCTTTCATTTTTGCAAAAGTACTTTTGTTCATCATGCGCCTTGTTTCGTCACACAAGGGTACATGAAGCGTCACAAAGTCAGATGATGCCAGAATCTCGTCAAGCGATGCAAATTTTACCCCCAGGCTTTCCTCTGCTTCTTTATCCGGCTCATGTTTATTGTACAAAACATTTAAGTTATACCCCATAGCCCGTCTTGCAACCATTGAGCCAATTCTTCCTAAACCAATTATCCCCAAAGTTTTCCCTACTATTGAGTGACCGAGAAAGATATCGGGTTCCCACCCTCTATACGAACCTCTTCTTGTCGCCTCGTCTGCCTCAACTATTCTCCGGGCAAGGGCAAGAATAAGGGCCCAAGTATGCTCCGCAACAGCCTCATTTACTTCATCACTTGGGGTATTGGTTACAACTATTCCACGGTCTGTTGCAGCTTTAATATCGACATTATCAAACCCAACTGCATAATTTGAAACAATTTTAAGCTGGGGACCCGCGGCATCCATTAAATCTCCGTCGATCCTGTCTGTAAGAAGTGAGAGTATTCCTTCCGCTCCTTTAGTTTTCTCTACAAGTTCTTCCTCCGTAAGAGGTCTGTCTACTTCAGAGACAAAAACATCATTACCATTAACCTTTAATTTCTCTTCCCAATCTCCCGGAAGTTTTCTTGTTACAAAAATTTTCATTTTTAAAATTCTTCAACTTTAACCCCAGAGCTTTGTGCTCTTTTTATCCATACATCCATATCTGGCTCTTTCAAAAGACCTTTTTGAGATCCGGTATAGCCTATCACTGAGGCAGAGTTTACCGTCCCCCAGATAAGAGCGTCAGAGAAACTCCTGCCTTTTATAATTGCTGAAAGCATCCCAGACCCAAATGCATCTCCAGCACCTGTCCGCTCATATGCATCAACAGGAAGAATATTGCATTTTAAGTACTTTGTGCCATCAAACACAAAAGATCCCGCACCGCCGTCTGTTATAACCGGATACTTAACTCCCAGTTTGCGAACAGCATCAATAAGTTCCTTTTCTTTCTCCTGTGATTGACCAAAATTAACCAAGCCTTCAGCCTCTTGGCGGTTCACAAAAAGCATTGTTGTTCTTGATATCATCTTCGCTATCGTATCCATTCCCGCCCTTAGCTGCCTGCTTCCTGGATTAAAAGCAAGATTTATCCCGGAGTCGACAATAATCCAATCATATAGATGGTTATAAAAAGGTTGGAAGCTATCCCCCATTGAAGTTAAATAGACCCAAGGAACCTTGGGAAGCTTCACCGGAAACTCGTAAGAACGGGGAGACTTATAGGTAAGAATCGTCCTTTCCCCCATGTAGGAAATTATCGTTGAATAATTAGACATTGTTGTAGGTTGAGTAACAACAAAAGTGGTGTCCACACCCTCATTTTTTAATTTATCAACAATCGCATTTCCTATCCAATCTCCACCCAGAGTAAGAACACTTGCAACTTTCACTCCAAGCCGGGAAGCACCCACTGCATTGTTTGCCGCATTCCCCCCTATGGTAAATTCAATCTCCCGAACAGGGACTTTATCTCCATACCCCAAACAAATAAAACTTTTCTTTTCATCAAGTTGACACAATGCCTCAGACTCTGTTGGAGTCACAAAAACATCATACGATGCGTCCCCTATTGAAAGCAGTTCCGATGTCATTTGTAAATAATTTCAGCAAGTTTACGGCTTATCCCCTGCGGGTCTTCTGACTGCCATACATTTCTTCCGACTGCAATTCCGCAAGTTCCAACCTTCATAAAGTCCTCAACATCGCGCAAAAATTCATCTGTATCTCTTTTAACTCCCCCCGAAACCAACACTCTTGCATGTCCTGCTGATTCAACCACCCATTTGAAGCTTTCAGGGTCTCCCGTATAGGGAATTTTTATAAAATCAGCTCCCAGCTCAAGGCCTAGACGGGCGGCATAGGAAACAGTCTCTTTGGTGTTTTCCTTACCCGCAACTTCTTTTCCTCTTGGATACATCCAAACAGTAACCACAAGTCCCTCCGCATGCGCCTCATCTTCAATTTCTGAAAACTCCTGCATCATTTTTGCTTCATAGTCACTCCCAACATAAACCGTATAGCCAACGGCAGAAGCTCCAATCCGAATTGCTTCATCGACAGTACAAAGGACCGGACTATAAGGCTCTTCCCCTGTATGAAGTTTTGTTTTACCGTTAAGTTTAACCAAAAGCGGAGGAGTTTTTTGAATATCCAATCCCCCGATCGGATAGTAGCTTTGGGCAAGTCCTTCGTGGAGGATAAGGGCGGTGTAAACTCCCGTATCCTGGGCAAGTTTTACAACAAAGGATGGGTCAACTGTTTTTTCGTTAAAATCTGTGGGGCCGTGCTCAAAACCATGATCATATGCCAGAAACATCGCGTGACCACCTCTTAAAAATTTATCTACATTAACCTTGGACATTACCTTCAATTTATCATTAAACCAAAACTTCGGCAATTACAAACTGATATAATTTGTGCATGAAGAAAAATCTGATCGTTTATTTTATTCTAGCTATTACCTCAGTCTTTCTTCTTAAAGCACTTTTCCATCAGGGGGCTTACACAGCACACGACATCTGGCACAATATTGCAAGGCTTATTTATTACAAAGATGCTGTATGCTTCAACGCATTTCCCCCTTACTGGATATCAACTCTTGCTTCGGGTTTTGGGTACCCACTTTTTGTTTTTTCCTACCATCTTCCATGGATAATAGCTATTCCCATTACTAAGTTGGGATTTGATGCTGTTGACACCACAAAAATTCTTTTTTTTCTAAGCTTTTTTCTTTCGGGGTGCAGCATGTATCTGCTTGCAAACAACCTTACCAGGAATAAACTTGCATCCCTTTTTGCGGCGCTTATGTATCTTTGGGCACCATATAGGTTTGTAAACATATTTGTATCCGCCGCCATGGGAATTTCATCTGCGTTTATTTTTCTTCCTTTAATTTTTTTGGGAATATCTCTTGCAAGTGAGGCAAAAACAAAAAAATCTATATCAATACTATCGCTAGGTCTTTCTGGAATGATTCTTTCCCATCTTCCCACCCTTGTAATATGCATTCCTACAATCTTTTTATTTTTTATATACCTGTTTCTAAATTCAAACAAAAAACAAAAATTCATTACTGATTGCGTTTTTGGAGCTTTCCTTGGTATTGGAATTTCAGCGTTTTATTTAATCCCGTCACTTTACTACTCAAAAGACATCCGCGGTTTCGGTTTAATATATCAGAAGGGATTTGTAAGCTTAAAACAGCTTATATACTCAAAGTGGGGATACGGAATAATTAACGAATCAGCTGTTTTGGAGTCTCCGTTTTCATTTCAAGTTGGCATTGCACAGTGGATAGTGGTTTTTATATCAACAGTTCTACTTTTTACTAAACGTTACAGACAAAAAATTACAATACCGCTTGTTTTGGCTTTTTGTGTAAATATATTTCTAATGCTTCCTGCTTCCGATTCTTTGTGGAAAGCGTTTGATCCAATTGTAAAAATAGATTTTCCATTCAGGTTTCTTTTTCCCACAGTATTTATTACCTCTTGTCTTTCAGCATTTGTACTAAACATGTTTCCAAAAAAGCAAAAAATTATTGTGTTTTGCTTTTTTATTACTGTAGCTTTCTATACAAACCGCAACCATTTAAATGTAAATATGTATATACCGAAAGAAGACGTAAAAAACTTTTTGGCAGGAGAAAGAACAACAAACTCATATGACGAATACCTTCCTAATGGCGCAGACGGTGGTTTAATATATACAAAAAGAGATGGGATAATTTCAGGAAAAGAGCCAGAAAACTACTTTTCCTCCCCCACCGACATTTCATTTGACTTAGTTATTCAAAAAGGAGAAACATTAACTTTCAACCTTTTTTATTTTCCGGGAATAAATGTTTATTTAAACAAAAATATTATAAATACAAAAACCACAAATGGAGGATTAATCAGCTTAATAACTCCAGTTGGAAAAAACCATATCGATATCAAATACGAAAAAACAAAACTAATAACAACTTCTGAATATATATCAATAGTTTCAATACTAGTTTATGCATCTATTACTTTGGGGCTAGAAAAAATATATAATAAAATATCAAATACTAAAGGCCGTAATATTCTGGCTTAACTTAATAAAAATATGGAAGAAGAACGCATTCAAGAAAATAACAACTCTCTCCCTGAATTTCAAAAGGAAGAAGTAGTTAACAAAAAACCTGAGTTTGAAGAAGTTCCAGAGGAATCTGTAGCAATACCAAAAAAGTCAATAATTCTTTTCCCAACTGTTATTCTTTTGGTTCTCATTTCAATATTTGCAGGATATCTTCTTTTTCAAAATTATCAACTCAAAAACAGTTTAAAAATAACAGATTTTACGACCTGTGCCTCAGACACCTCATCTGTTATTCAAGAATCATACCCAAGAGCGTGTGTAACAAAAGACGGAAGAAGGTTTACCGAAAAAGCATCTCCACTGTCACCAACTGATCCAACAGCAGATTGGGAAACATACAACAATGATATTATTGAAATTTCCCTCAAATACCCCAATACGTGGACATATAAAGAGTATGATGAAACAAAAAAGAGTGTTGATTTCTCAAGTAATATTCCGCACCACATTACTACAGAGGGTTCAAATAATTATATCGTCAATGTTCAACTTGAAAATACTGAGAACTATAAGCAATGGTCAACCAACTCTCTTACTAAATCGCTCGGAACAGAAACAATTAACAACTATGTTTTTGAGAGATATGCTGTACCTGATATGAACTGGGCTTTAAATTACATTTACAAAAGTCCAAATGGAGAGATTGTCCGCATCTATGCTTGGCCGTATGATGACGAGGCAAATTTTAACCGCGACTTTGAACCAACGTTTCGACAAGTCCTCTCCACCTTCAGGTTCACTAATAGCGAAGCACCAATTACAACACCAAAACCTAATACTCCCACCTTGAAATATTCCCTACCCCAAGGATGGGAAACATTAAAAGATAAAAATAATAAATACGAGATAAGTTTTGATCCCTCTTCAATGAAAGCATCTACTGAACTTTCCTCCAATGGTATTGTAATTACCAGATATCAAAACTCTACAATAGGCTATTCATTTTACTTTGGAGTCAGTCTGATTAACTATAACGGTTCTTCAAGACACCAATTCATATACGATGGTATTGGTGCAACACCAACTAAAGATGAATATTCTTCAAGCTACAAAGAAGTAGAATACACGTACAACGGAAGATCGTGTCTATTTCTTGACGGAATATATGTTTCCCAAATACCATCTACCTGGGGAATGTGTGACGCGGGAGGAGGAAAGGCTTTCCTTATCACTTCTTGGGAGCTTGATACAAAAATCGTTCAAACACTTAAACTACTCTGATACTCTAATCTTCTCTGAATGTTTTTTAAGCCATGAGGAAATGGTTTTTAAATTCAGCTTTTCATTATCAACCGATACCACAAATTCTACTGCCTCCCTAGAGTCTGGTTTTAGCAGATAGTCATTAATATACAAAAATCTCTTTGTTGACAACCAAGCTGTTCTCTTATTTCCATCAGTAAATGGATGGTTCATACAAAGCGACTGAAGAAGGGCCCCTGCTTTTAAAAATACGGTGGGATATAAATCAATTCCCATAAAAGTTGCCTTAGGGCGCTCAACTGCGGAATGAAGAAGAGAAAAATCCCTGACCGAAGCTTTAGTTCCGGCTTTCTCTATAACCTTCTTGTGAATCTTATAAACTTCGTCTATTTCAACGAATTGCAAGTTCATCTAATATTTTTTTATCCTCCCCCAACACATTTTCCAGCCATTTGTCAAACTCATCAGAAGACAAAGATTTATTCTTTACTTTCTGATCCGCTTTTTTGACAATAAAAGCTTCTGAATCAGGGATTTTTTGCACAACAACTTTGCTTCCCTTTTTAAGATTCAGTTCCTTTTTAATCTCATTAGGGATAGCAACAACTTCGCTATTCCCTGCTTTAAATACAGTTTGGGTTTGCATATGCGTACTTACAATGTTATAACATCACTAAACTTATTGTCAAGTATTCGAGCATATGTAATACTCAAATTATGGAAAATGTTACTCAACAAACACCAGCAACAACCGGGCAAAGCACTCAGCAATCTATACCACAGTCAGGGGTTACAGAGATCCCCACACAAATTCCTCAACAGCCAATTGCACCACAAGATGTACCTCCTCCACCTCCGGTAAATTAAAGGCCAAAATCAAATATGTTCACTATAATTATTCTAATCCTCTTCATGCTTATGGTCGGAGTCGGAGTTTTTGCTGCATACCAACAAGGCATACTTGATAATCTAATTAAAAAACCAGCCCCCACTCCCATACAAACTACTCAACCCACAATTACTCCTTCGCCAGATCCAACAACTGATTGGGAGACATATACAGAAAGCGGTCTCGGTTTAACATTCAAGTATCCTTCTGTGTGGACAGCTACAAAGTCGCCAGGACAACAACTTAATATAGTAGTTACCCCTGATCCTAAAAATGAGAAGGGGGTTGTTCCTATGCAACTTAGTGTCGAAATGGCAAATGACTACAATGGAAATATTGACTTTAGTACTATTCAACAAGCTCAAACATATTATTTAAAGTCATTAAATAGTGGAGCCAAAATTGTAAATGGCTTAATAGTCGGTGGAAAACCTGCGTCCCGAATTACAGGAACACTATCGAGCACGGGACCCGGAGAGGGGAATTTCCTACAATACACTTTCGTTCAGTTAAATGAGAAAGTTCTTACAATCCGACTTGGAGATGTTAGTATTCGTGATTCACACGATCAAATCCTCTCCACTTTTAAATTCACTGGACCTTCAGATATTGCACCTTCTCCATCTAACTAAATGGTATAATTAGGTATGAATAAAAGAATATTTCCGGAAAGTTTGCAGGCTGTTCTCTGGTCAAAAAGCCTGGCAAATCTGGAATTGGAACAGGATAAAACTTATATTATTCATCAAGTGCTGGCATATGGTTTGATGGAGCACCTGAAATGGCTCTTTGGGGTGTACCCCAAAAGTGAAATTATTTCTGTCTTTTTACACTATCCTGTAAAAATCTATACAGCTCGTAGTTTAAATTTCCTCAAAATTTTACTTTTTGATAATAAAAATTATCAATTAGATGCTAAATTATATGTCCAAAATCCACTTTGAAATTCTTGACCCTACCCGCCTTGATGTATTTAAGAAGTTGATTCATTTTCAAAAATACGGAAGTTTGGGAGGAGGAACTGCCATAGCACTTCAAATTAAACACAGAAAATCATATGATTTTGATATTTTCTTATCTGAAAGCATTCCTGATAAATTAAAGGAAGAATTAAAGACAATATTCCCCAATTTTCAAATTCTTAGGGAAGAAACTAACCAGATTGATTATATTGTAAGAAAAGATATTAAATTAACCTTTCTCAAACACAATTTTCCGCCTCTTCATCCACTGATTGAAACCGGTTCCATAAAACTTTTTAATCTCAAAGATTTAGCCAGCAATAAAGCCGCAACTATTGGCAGACGTGGAGTTTGGAGGGACTATATCGACCTTTTTTTTCTTCTAAAAGGTCGTATGTCAAGTTTAGATGAAGTTATTAGGGAAACTGAAAAACGCTTTGGCGGAGAATTTAATAAAAGATTATTTTTAGAGCAACTTGTTTATACAAAAGATATTACCAATTTTGACATCGACTACATTGATAAAACACACGAACCAGATGAAATTGGCAACTACTTTGAAAAACTCGTAAAAGATTATGATAATATAAAATATAGGTAATTCACAAAATATGGATCCTAATCAAACTACCCAACCATTACCAAATCCTGAACCTGTACCAAACTCCCAGCCCGTACCGACTCCTCAAACCCAACCTGTTCAAGTTCCTCCTCCCGCACCGCAAAAATCCAATTCAAAACTTCTACTTCTTCTACCCATTCTACTTTTTCTACTTCTTGCCATAATTGGTTATTTTGTCTATTCCCAAGGATATTTAAGTCAGTTAATAGCCAAACCAACAACTCTTCTCACTCAGACCACTCAACCTACAGTCACTCCTTCACCAGATCCAACAGCTGATTGGGGAACCTATACAAATTCAACACATGGAATAACTTTTAAATATACAAAAACATGGGAACTTACAGCATCAGATGAAACCGCTCCTGTCAATACGTCTGTCAAACTAACAAAGGGAGACACTAAAATAACAATGTATTTAGCAATGGATGGGATTGGAGGACAAGGAAGAAGTTATAACGGGGAGACATTTGTCCTGGATGGCAATAACCTATTCCAATATAAAGCCGAAAATAGTTATGACAACAGTGTAAATATCGGCATCACAGACTCTTTAACAAACAGCCTAGGAGTTTTCAAAGTTAACGATACCACTTACTCAATAGTTCTTAACTACCCAAATAGCTACACCGAAGTCAACCAATTAAAACAAGAGTTTAACCAAATTCTCTCTACCTTTAAATTTATTAAGACAAACAACTCAATGGCAGAATCCTGTCTTGCTCAAACCACCTGCACTGAAGGTACTCCCTGTATGGCAAACCCCGCATCAGTATTTTGTGAATGTATGGGTGGTAAGTCAGAGATTATTGATGGACAAAATGGTCAAACAGGAACATGTACCATAGATAACCACACGTATGACGAGTGGGACTATTTTCAGATGTATCAAAACGAGGCAACTCCTTCCTCCTCCCCCATTTCCCGTTAACTCTCTTTTCTCTGAATCGCCACCTTTACACTCTGTTCAATATATTTTGCTGTAAGTTTATGTTTTTCCAAAAGCTCCTGGTAAGTTCCTGATTCTCCAAACGCATCTTTTACTCCAACAAATTCCACAGGAATTGGAAAATTTTTAGCCAGTATCTCAGAAACTAAAGATCCCAACCCTCCAGCTATCTGGTGCTCTTCAACAACTACAACTGCCCCTGCAATTTTTGCGGCGTGGACTATTTCCTGCTCATCAATGGGTTTTATGGTGTGGCAATTTAAAACAATGGAACCGATATATTTTGTTTTTTTAAGCTGTTCGGCAGCTTTTAGTGCTTCAAAAAGAATGGGTCCGGTTGCGATAATTGCCACTTTTGGGTTTTTATCCTCATGTACTGTATTTATCTTCCCCAGCTTAAAAGGAGTGTCTTTTGAGGTAACCGCCGGAGAATCCATCCTTGAGAGCCTTAAATAAGCAGGATTTTTAGTTTCTGCAATTGCCATTACTGCCTTTTTTGTTTCTTCAAAGTCACACGGTGAGACAACCTCCATGTTGGGAAGTGTTCTCATCATCGCTATATCCTCAAGCGCCTGATGAGACCCACCATCACTTGACGCTGAAAGCCCCGAGTGAGAACCAACTATTTTTACAGGAACGTTATTAAGACATACCGTCGTCCTTATCTGTTCCCAATTCCTTCCTGGAGAAAAAATTGAAAATGATGTCGCAAAAGGAATTTTGCCGTAATTTGCCATCCCTGAGGCAACAGTAACAAGGGCTTGCTCAGCTACCCCGATATCAAAAAATCTCTTGGGAAACCTCTTTTGAAAGTCAACCACTCTAGTCGAGTCTTTTAAATCCGCTGTCAGAACTATCACTTTTTCATTCCTTTCTCCAGCTTCAATAATCCCCTCGCCAAAACCGTCTCGTGTTGATTTTAACTGTATTTTTTTCATTTTTTCCTTAACTCCGCAAGTGCTTTCTTTGCCTCTTCTTTGGTCGGAGCCTTCCCATGCCAAGCATAATCCCCTTCCATGAATGAAACACCCTTACCTGGTATTGTCGTTGCTATTATTACGGTTGGACCCTGGTAATACTCTCTAGCTCTTTCAGCCGATGAGATAATCTGACCAAAATCATGGCCGTCAATTTCTAGGGCATTCCAGCCAAACGCTTTATATTTTTCAACCAAAGGCTCAAGCGGAAGTATGCTTTCGGTAGGGCCATCAATCTGGATACTGTTTCTATCTACAAAAAGTGTCAGATTTGAAAGTTTATATTTCGATGCAAGTAGAACCGCTTCCCAATGATTCCCTTCATCATGCTCCCCATCGCTTGTTATACAAAAAACCCTAAATCGCTTGTCGTCCCCCCTTGCACAAATGGCCATACCAACTGCCTGCGCCAAACCAGAACCCAATGGGCCAGATGTGGTTTCAACTCCCGCAAGCTTCCCTCTTTCAGGATGGCCTTGTAGGGGTGAGCCCAATTGTCTTAATTTTGTTAGTTTCGAGGTACTAAAATATCCGGCGTGAGCAAGAGCGGCATATTGGGCAGGACAAACATGACCATTTGAAAGAATCAGGTGGTCACGATCTTCCCAATTTGGCTTTTTGGGATCATGATTCATTATCCTGAAATAAAGAGCAGTCATGATATCAGCTATCCCCAGTGCCCCTCCCGGGTGTCCGGAACCTGCGGTTGCAATCATGCGAACAATATCAATCCTTATTTCATTTGCTTTCCGGCTCAAACCAGATGTTGAAAGAAGCTTCATAAAATACTTCCCTACTTTTTCTTGTTCTCTCTCTCAAGCCTTCCTTGGAATTTTTTTACAGCGGCGAGTACTTCCCCACTTGAGCTTGCAATCTCAAAAACTGAAAGTTCTTGTTTGTCGATATTCATATTACGCCTTAAGATATCAATAATTTGTTCCCAGAATCTACCGTACAGCACAAAAGGTTTATGGTGACCATAGTAAAGTTTTGCTAAAACCCAAGCAGTCCCAAATTCCGACATCGTTCCACTCCCCCCCTTAAAAATCACAAACATGTCTCCGTGCTCAAGAAGTTTAAACATCCTTGAGATATAGTTTGTCGTTACAATTTCTTCATCTGTCCGATTGGCAACATATCTTCCCTCATAATTGGTTGCATCCTCGGGGTAAAAGGTAACTGAAATTGTCTCTCCTCCTCCGGCTTGCGCTCCTTGGGTTGATGCATCCATTACACCTGGACCTCCACCATTCACAATCGTAAACCCATTTTCTGCAAGAAGCTTTGCTGCTTCATATGCAGCTTTATAAGTAGGATCGTCCTTTGGAATATTTGCATCGCCAAAAAAAGCAATATTTTTGATTATCGGTCTTGCAACATTTGGATTCATGCTTTTGCCTCCCTTAAAAGTATATCTAAATTTTCATTCAAGTTTCCATCAAAAAAACTCTTTCCTACCGCTACCTCATCTACTTTTAGTTTAAAAAGCGTTGAAATATTCTCTTCATCCACTCCACCATCAATACAAATACCACAAGGGCTCAAGTCTCCCTCTCGCAGAGTATTCGCAAGTTTTATTTTTTCATACACTCTTGTATCAAACTTTTGGCCGCCAAAACCTGCAGGGACACTCATAAGAAGAAGAACCGATAAATCACTAACAAGGTTTTTATCAAGAGCATCCATGGACGTTGCAAGATCCACCGCAAACCCTGCAGAAACTCCTGCAAGTTCTGCTTTTTGAAGAAATTCCTCCTGAGAAGTCATTCTCTCAATTTGTGCAATTACCCGATCGGCTCCGACGCTCGCACATTTCTCTAGCCAAGAGCTGGGGTTTGCAACCATCAAATGGAAGTCAATTTTAAGCGTCGTATCCACATACTTTAAAGCCAGAGGATCGAGTGTTTTATTTGCGGCATATACCCCATCAACAACATCAATCTGGACCCGGTCAACCACTCCCTCACATTTTTCGATCATCTCGTGAAGTTCTTCTATGCTGTTAGTTAAAATTGAAGGAATTATGTCCATGGGCAAGAAAAAACAAAAGCCGACTATTCTTGCGACTTTTTAAAAGACAGGGTAATAGGATCTGTCGGTGCCAAATCACCCCCCAAAGTATTTCCAACGCGAATTACTTGTTCTACCAGGCGATTTGCATACCCCCATTCGTTGTCATACCAAGCAAACACTTTAATCATATTTCCCGCAACCACTTGCGTTAAAGTAAGATCCACTATTGCCGACTCGCTTCTTCCTATGATGTCGCTTGAAACTAGCGGTTCCTCAGAAACTGCAATTATTCCCTTATATATGGCATTTTGAGTAGCTTCAAGAAAAGTTTTATTCACCTCTTCCTGTGTCACATTTTGCTTCAGAAGAAGCGTAAAATCAGTTAACGATCCAGTTGCAGTAGGAACTCTTAATGCTACTCCACCAAACATTCCCTTAAGCTCCGGAATTGTCTCTGTTGTTGCAATTGCTGCTCCAGTTGATGTTGGAATAATATTTTCTGCTGCAGCTCTTGCGCGCCTTAGGTCCTTATGGGACCCATCCTGAAGATTTTGATCATCGGTATAGCTGTGAACTGTAGTCATCATCGCTTTTTCAATACCAAACCTGGAGTGAAGAATTGCCGCAACCGGTGCAATACAATTTGTCGTACATGAAGCGTTATTGATTACCTGTGCTCCACCTTTGTATTCATTAACACCCAAAACATATGTCTCAACATTTTCCCCTTTGGCTGGTGCGGAAATGACTACTCTTTTAGCCCCTCCCACAGCATGCTTTTCTGCATCCTCCTCGGTAGTAAACTTACCAGTAGACTCAATAACAACATCTACTCCATGTTTCCCCCAAGGAATCTTGGCAGGATCACGCTGTGCAAGGATCGGAATCTTAAAATCTTTTCCGGGGGATAGAAAATATCCAATCAGCGGATCAGCATCTGATGCTTTATCTGGAGTTTTAATTTCTTCAGTTTTAATCTCAAAATCAAACTTTCTATACATTGTATCGTAGTTGACGAGATGGGCCCAAGAGGCAATGGGCATGCTGCCTGAAGTATTTATTGCACCAAACTCAATGTCGGAAGCGTGTCTAGTCAGTGCAATTCTAAAAGCAATTCTTCCTATTCTCCCAAAACCATTTATTCCAACCTTAAACATACAATTTCAGACTACAACAAATAGAGATATCTGACAATGAACACAACAAAGTGTTTATTGAAATTATTTCTTTACAGCCTCAATCCCAGGAAGTGACTTTTTAGTAAGAAATTCAAGCATTGCCCCACCACCGACAGACACCCAATCAAATTTGTCCTTTAGGCCCAAAAGATCGACTGCATCAATAGTATCTCCCCCCCCTATTACCTTAAAAGCGCCGCTATTTTCTACAACTGCTTCAAAAACCCTCTTGGTTCCCATTCTGTGACCTTCCTCTTCGAACTTGCCACAAGGGCCTGCTACAACAATGGTTTTCGCTTTCGCAACTTCCTCGTTAAATTTTTCAATCGAGTGGATAGTCAAGTCTTCTTTATCAGCAATTAAGGACCCAACCATAAAACGAACGTCTACTCTATACTCGGAATAGTCGTCAAGATACTCAGGAAGTCTCCCTGCAACTAGTGTCATATCAGAGATATTGCCCAACTGCGGAAGGTATTTTAATTTATCCTCTTTCTTTCCTCCAAGAAGAAACAAGACCGGTTTTTTAGGCTCTTCCAGAACTTTACTCAAGGTTTCCACCTCCAACGCAAACCTCATACCAAACGCAGAGGGAAGAAATTTTGGAATGGATACGATTGAGGCGTGTTTCCTGTGAGAATCAGAAAACGCCTCATTTACAAAAAAATCAAAGCCGTTGGCAAGTTCCTTAGCATACTCTTCGCTATTTTCCTCTTCCCGGGAATCAAACCGCAAGTTTTCCAGCATGTGCATGTTAAGACCCCCAACCTTCTTTTCCCCCCATTTTTCTTTTAGTATGTCCTCGAGGACACCACTCACGGGTTTAGAAGAGAGTTTGTCATCTACCTTTCCATCCGGTCTTCCACGATGGCCAATTAAGACAATTTCACAATTTTTTTGAGCTAAATACTCAAGTGTAGGAATCATTGCCTCGAGTCTATAAAGACTATTTTTATCATCAGGGTTTACATCCAAGTCCGCTCTAACAAGAACTTTTTTACCCTCTAAAGGAAGGTCTGTTACTTTTTTTAATTCCAACATATATAGTTTTTTGTTCTAATTATTTGCCTCTAATTTCTCGATCTCGCCAAGCCTTCTTTTGTGCCTTGCAAGATTATCAAATTTGGTTGCAAGAAAACTGTCAACCATACTAATCACTTCTTTTTCTTTCGTAAAATCTGCCGCTATAACTAAGATGTTCATGTCATCATCCCGTCTTCCTGCTTCAACTTGATCAGGCGACTTTCCAAGGCCGGCTCTTACTCCATCAAACTTATTTGCGGCAACATCAACTCCAATCCCTGAGCCGCAAAAAAGTATGCCGCGTGCGCCTTTCTCCCCTGCTACTATTGAGGCAACTTCTGCTGCATACTTGGTGTAATCGTCATTAGGATTAAAGCTAAGTGCTCCAACATCCTCAAAGACATACCTATTTTCAAACAAATGTTTTGCAACAACCTCTTTCAATTTGTAACCTCTGTGATCTGACCCTAAATATACTTTCATACTCTAGTTAAACCCACTGGCAAGCTCAAGAAGCTCAGCCTTGGGATCAGGCGCAAGCACGACATCTGAAGCAATCGCAACCCCCACCGCCCCAAGCTCCAAAGATTTTTTAATATCAGCTGCAGATTTTATCCCTGCGCCAACAATTAGAGGTATTTTTGCCTCTTTTGACACCCCCACCGCTTTTGCAATCACTTCAGGCTCCTTCTGAGCAACTGAAGCATCACGGCTTCCAATCAGCTCGGGAGGTTCATATGCAACAAATGTTGGGGAAAGGGTAACAACTTTTGTTAGCTCGGCAATGTCGGATGCAAAAACCAAAGTCTTAAGCCCGACCTCGGTTGCCCTTTTAACAATTTTTGAAAGCTCATCGAAGTCGGTTATTTTTGCTTCAGAATGATTAACAAAAGTTCCAAGCGCCCCATCTTCAGATACAGCTTCAGGAAGAATGGCCCCAGTATGGGCACCAAAATCATATGAATCCACCCTCTGAGACCACACCTCAAGCTTTGTTGAGCCAACTACTTCTTTGATATCAGGAGCCTGCACTGCAACAACAACTTTTACTTGTGCCTCCTCCGATGCCTCTTCAATAAGCTTAGTAAGCTGCAATGCACTTTCACCCGATGCTTCTTTGTATGTCTTAAAATTTACAAAAATCATTCTTCTATACCACAATCTCCTGGTCAAACTTTCCCTTGTCAAATCCAACTATACTCGCCTTCTCCCCTGTATCTTTTTCAATAACAGTAAATGGAACTCCTAAAAATCCCCCTGAAAGGGCTGCCATTTCATCCTTTGCAGCCTCATCCTGATCAACAAGTTTTTCTTCGTATGCGACACTTCTTCCCCCCAGATAATCTTTAAGCATCTTGCAGTAAGGGCAAGTTGTTGTTGAATAAACTGTAACTTTCATAAATTTTTCACCTCCAAAACTAATAAATTTAACTTAAAAAGAAACTTAAAAGCTTGAGCCAAACCGGCTCGTTTGTTGAAATCACCTCGCCTGTTGAGGCAGAAACTTTCGCCTCAACCGGAATTGTAAGAGTATATACATTAAAAAGATTTACACTTTTTTCTCCCAAAAGGGCGTAGCCTACATCCTTACCTTCTTCAATAATAGTTAAGTTCTCAGGGTTAACACTGCTCAAGGCCTTCGCTCGAAGGGCAGTCTGGGCTGCGTCATGTGGTAAAACTGCCAAATATTTCTCGCCGGAGGACGTGGCAACTATGAAGTGGTTTTTTACAGGGTCAATCTCCAAAGGAAAGTCTGTGGAAGCAATAAAACCTTCCTGGGAAATAATAAATTTTCCATCCTTTAAAGAAACCGTAACTTTCTTGGCGTTATCCCTTTCTTCTATTTCAATCAAATTCTCTTGCCAATCAGTTACATTAAAACTTTTTGAATTTCCAACTTTTAAATTTACTTCCTCTCCACTTTTTGCGAGTGATATTAAATCTCCCGATTCTCCGGAATTTGCAACATCCTTAATCTCAATGTCGCTCTTTGTAGCAACCTCTAAAGAGGATGTCTCTTTGGCAAGGACGTTTACAACAACCACACCCCCCTGGCCAACTGTTACTAGTGAGGATGCAAGAGCCTCGCTAGTAAAAAAAAGAAAAAGGATAATAAATGAAGCTGAAAAAAGTAATTTTCTCACTTAATCAATTTAGCAGTTTGAGCCAAAAAATTAAAGAGGAAACTTAAAAAGAACCTTCAAGAACATGCGTCTCGGGAGTTGAGTCGTCTTTTGTCTCACTTGTCACAAAATATTTATTGGAGTCAGAATAGTCCTTGGAAGAAGCAAAGTTAACTAAATAGCCCCCTTTTGCAATGGCAAGCTTTCCCAAAGGCAGACTCTCACCGTCTTTTTCAATCCATGCTTCATAGAAAGTTCCCGCTTTTGGCTCAGGAAGATCAGCAAGAACCGTTGCGCTAAATACTCCCCCGTCAAAACTTCTAGTTGCAACTGCAAAAGAGTTCCCCCCAGAAACATCTTTTAATTCCGTTTTGTCGGCATTTTCGGGGATCGTATATTTGAAGGTATCCTGCACTTTCTGTTCTATAGTTGGAGTCTCAAGTGGCAGGGGGTTAGTGCTTTTTGAGCGTCTGGCAAAAAAGATTACGGCGGCAACTGCCGCAAGAATGACAAGCCCAATTACTATATCCTTACGATTCATTGATTCATATATATCAGGTTAAATACTATATGTCAAATATTTTTGGTGTGGATCAGAAACACTATTTCCGCATATTTACCGCATTATTTCCGTAAGGCACGAATTAAGCTCTAAAAAAAGCGTCATTTTGTATATACTCCGAATAGGGCCAATACCGCTGCCACCAAAAGCCACTGGGTGGACGCAAGCCAGATATCAGTTCCCAAATAACCAATTGCAGCAAGGATTATGGAAAGTGCGGCAAGCATCATTAAAAGCTTTGAAAGTCCTTCTCGATCTTTTTTCTTCATGAACCTCACCCCCTGGCTATACTCATCTTAACACAAATTAATACTTGAAAAATAAAAGCGTGTTACTAGAATGAACTTTAGATTGTGTTTAAGGAACCTTGTGAAATTCAAGGGCTGTGCCGCAACTGTAAAGCCAGAAAACTAACAATCTACCCATTCCCGAGCCAGGAAAAATGTCAAAAGAACTAAATAAAATTCAAGTAGAAAAGTTTATTGAAACTTGGAGGATAACCCCAGAAGCAAGGCTGGCACCTGAGCTTGCATCAGTCCACAATGAATCAAAAGCAATTCCTGACTCATCAACATTTGAAATAACAGATCAAGGCTTATTAGATCCCAAAACAGGGCTGCCCATAAAAAACTTCATAAGGCGTGACACGCCACTTTACAGAAGAGAATATAAAATTTTAGAGAAACTTGAGGAGTGGACAAAAAAACTAGAAGAGACCAAACAAGAGGATAATATTACCATCTGGCTCTCACCTCCCTACCCTGGGAAGTACCCATGCGCAAAAATAACCTTAAATGGCATTTTGTATGATCCAAAAGATGAAAAAAAATACCTGATAAGTACTTACATAAGATTTGGAGATCGCACAACAAACACCTTAGATATAGTTCCAGATTCAAACATAACTGATACAGAAACACAAAGAGAAACACTTTTTGTAATGTCCCAAGATGAGGCAAATAAAATCTTGGAACACATAAAAAGCAAATATCCAATACATACCCAAGAAGATGAGAACCTTTTAAATACTCAAATCCAGGGCTACATAAAAGATATAAAAAATGGAGTACCAACTGCACAAATAATCCAAAGAATGGACCAAAATAATTTTTTTGGAGAATTTGATCTTACTTGTCACCCACAGGTAGGCTTTTCAGATTACCTCACCCTCAATATGCCAAAATCAGAAGCAAAATTTGTAAGAAACTGTGGAAACTGTGGAGCAATAATCAATAGCTTCATATCAGCAGGTTACATCTGTAAAAAATGTGGAGGAGTCTACAAAGGCTGTTAAAACTGCAGTCTTCCAAATAGCCTTTTCCCCTCTTCATGTTGACAAATAAAACCCGAATAAACATAATGAATTATGTCGAGAGAAACTCGAACATGTCAGGATAGAAAGGTTTACCTTTCAAAACAAACAAACATCAGAAGAAAACGACTGAAAAGAAAAATGGTCAACTATAAAGGGGGGAAATGTCAGTTTTGCAACTACTCAAGGTATCTTGGCGCTCTTGATTTTCACCACATAGATCCCAAAACAAGGTGTTTTGGATTATCCACAGATGAGCTCTATAGAAGCTGGAAAACAATAATGGCAGAACTTAAAAAATGTTTCATAGTCTGTTCAAACTGCCACAGAGAAATTCATGCAGGTCTTATTAAGCTTCCAAGAGAATCTTAACTTTGATATAATTCAGACGCTAACATTCCCCGGTAACTCAGCGGTAGAGTGCTCGCCTGTTAAGCGATAAGTCGTAGGTTCAAATCCTACCCGGGGAGCAAAGATGGATTTTGAGAGTAATAAGCCCCTAATTGTGTCGTTGTATAGCCCTTTTCTTCAGGTTCGAACTCTGGACTAATTTCTGCAACTTCTTGCCGTGCACTTTCGATATATTCTAGCGGTTCATCAAGATTTACAAGCACGTTTTTGTCAATTAACGTAAGGTTCGAACCAAGGCCCTGTAATATCTGCCTTCTTTGATTCATATCTCCGTTAGCAAACCAATATTTAGCATAGCAAGCAAAGTTAAAAGTCTTTTCTGTAAGTTCAACCCACCTAGATATTCTTTCTCCGCTTTCTTTTAACTTAACTTCAATATCTGTTTTCTCCTTCATCAGAGAGTCTTTTTGACTCTTAAACTCAACATCTGAAAGTAGTTCACCGTTTGTGTTGTTGGGGTTTATTTTTAGCCTAACTAAGTTATCAATCCGCCTCACAACATCACCGTAGGAGCCTTGTAGTGAGCCTAGAATAGCGTTCCTATCCTTAACCTCGCTGTCGTTCACCTCGTTGAGATACTTGATGGCCCAGTCCTTAAATTCTTCTGAAATTTGGATACTAGATAAGGATTTATCAACCTGTTCTTTTAAATCGCTCTCTGTTATTGAGCCCTGGGTGCAGTTGGGATTTTTTCTCTTAGTGCAGTGGTAGTAAATATAGTGAAGAATTTTTGGGTTCTTCATATTTTCAATTAAAGTGTTGCACTTAGGGCAGGCGTCTCTATGTAGAGAGGCAAACTTCGTTTTACAAACAGAACAGATTACTTGGAATTTTTCTTCAGCAGTTATAGAAGCCTGGCACTCCCCGCAACGGATGACACCTGTTGCGAAAAACTCTCTTGTTGTCAGCTTTGGTTTGCCTTTTCTGCCTAATAAAATCTGTACTCTGTCAAACTCTTCTTTTGTAATCATCGGTTCATGTTTTCCGTGATACCAGTTACCGCTGTTTACTGGATACTCAAACTCACCGTAATAGAAAGGGTCTGTAAAAACATCATAAATTTGGCTCCTGGCCATGGGTTTACCGCCTAATTTATTTCTTTGGATAGTTCTATAACCCCAATCGTTGTTAAGTATTTCAAGAATCTTTGGAGGGTTATAAGTACCTGAAAGCATAAGGCCCCAAGCCTTTTTAATTAGAGGGAAACGAACCTCATCTTTAACGATTGTTTTACTGCCTTTTGGAGCGTATTTGTCGTTTGCATATCCTGGTTTAGCACCAGAAGGGAGCCATCCTGATTCAGCTTTGTGTTTTAAACCTCTTTTTGAATCTTCACTCAAGTCGTTGATAAATTGATTAGCAATCCCAAGCTCAACATACATAAGGATTAAATCTCTCTTAGTGTAGGTTTTAGAAGGGGTTAATACCTCAACGCCCAAGGTATTTACCGCCCAGATAACTTGACCGCCGTCTACAGGGTTTCTTGCCAGCCTGTTCAGTTTCCAGCAGATAATAGCTTTTACTTCACCGTTAGCAACTCTAGCCATCATCTCGTTAAATATCGGTCTTCCTGGAGCCTTTGCAGACTGGGCTTCTTGATATATTTCAACGTTTTTTAAGCTCAACCTCGTAACTACGGTTTTGTCTAGCTCTTCAATTTGAGAATCGACTGAAGCTACCTGCCTGTCTTCGGTTTCACTAGACTTCCTAGCATAAATAAAATATCTATCCTTCGTATTCATAGCATCCTCCTTTATTATCCTAACTTTATTGTAAATAATCAAACCTGACATAGTTACTAATATATTCCTCTTATAAGAAATATCTTCCTGTTACTATATATAGTTACTGTTACTATGTTCATGTTAGAAAGGAATATCATCTGGGTTAATTTCTTCTGTTGTGTCCAGTTTTTTGTATTCATCTGCGGTAAGGTTCCCTGTTAACTGCGCCAGGGTTTCAAGAATAGAATCTGCCACTAATTTCCATAAATCATGATTCTCGATATAGAGCACTTTTTTGTAAAACCCCTTGGATGGATAAGCAGGAAAATCTACTGAAAGAGCAGAGGTTCCCTTGAAATCCTTAAGTTTTACAGTAAAACCTCTCAGTTTGAATACGGGTATACCTTGGGCGTCAAGGAAGTGTACTTCTGCAAAGGCTTTAACAATTCCGTAATCTACAGGGCTAACGATGACTAAGAGTTTTGTTAAATTTAAGTTAATTTCCTTTTCCATGGTTTACTTCCTTCGGTATGGCTCTATAAACAGCCTTAAAAAGTTCAATTAGTTTGGTTGCCTTCTCTAAAGCTTCGGAGTCGCTTAAATCCTGGGAATATTTCTTTTTCCAGATTTCTTTAAATTCTCGCAGGGCTTTTTGGCTTAACATATTTGTAAGCCTATTGTCTTAAAAAACAGAGGGAAAATTTATGCAAAAGACAGGCCTATGGATTGCAGGTTTTAGAAGGAAAGAAGGCTTTTATACTTGCGTACACCCTTAAGCACGTCTATTTCTGTCACTTCGGATTGTTGTTTATCGTCTTGGTGTTTACCAGCCCAATCATCGGCTATCTGCGAGTACTTTTTGCCTTCCACTCTGCCCCAGTACCACCAAGAGTATTGTTCGATGTTTGGCACATAGTTTTGTAACTTTTGAGGTTGAGACCTAGAAAACAAGTCTTTAATCTGTTTTAGGGCCTCTTTTACTTCGGGATAGGTAGTCCTGGGATTTACAAATATCGCAGTGTTAGGTTTAGGGATATAAGAATTTTCATCAATAAGTTTCCATATATTGCCATCCCAGCCAACTATACCTAACAAAACTGCCTGCATAGTAATATCAGCGAGATAATAAGGACGCCTAAGTTCCTCTAATATTCTCTCAGCTCCTGATTCAAGAGTTTTTCTCTTGGGATGAACTTTCTTATTCCAGATAGTAAGAAATTTCTGCCAATTTTCAGGAGAGCTGATTATCTTACCAATCCAACGGTTAGCTTCTGTAACTGATACCGTACCTTTCTTTTTAATTCCTAGCACCCTTAATAACTCAACGTTACTTTTAACTGGCACTTTTATTACTCCCAGCTTCTTTCGTAACTTAACAATTCTTTCCAAAAAAGCAGGAGAATCAATAAGAGTAATAATATCTTGAAGAATCACACCACTAGAGACATCAAAAGAAGTACCGTATTTTTTTTCATACATAGCCCCAGCAAAAGAAACAGTATAAGGAATTCGAAGTTTTATCAGCTCCTTTGACGATAAAGGAGATTTTATATCTCTATTCTTCATATCAATCTAGCTCGTATTTTATCAAAAAAAGACGATTAAGTAGGAATTTTCCTAATTTTACAACCAGTAGGTATTGATATATTTTGTGTTAGAATTGAACTTGAGATTCAAGATTAGAAATTGAAATTTATGAGTAATTTAACTCGACTGATTCAAACAAAAACAGAGTACTGGATAAACGAGGAAAAGAAAAAATCCCAGTCAGTTGTTGGCAACCTGGTTAAATATGTCGAGAAAGGCAAACTTCGAGAACCACAAAAAGAAGCAATTAAAGTTTATCTTTGGCTTAAGTTTGTAGGAAACAACCAAAAATTGTCCCAGATAATTAAAGATGGTTTATTGTATGACGATGAGCAGGCCAAAACCTACGAAAATTACTATACCTTTGGCAACGATTACGTTACTCAGTTTCTAAACCAATTTGCACAGGATAACGGACTTAAAAAGCTATCTAAAAAGCTTGTAGGAGACCCCAAGGGCCTTCAAATTAAGTGGGATGAGATACTAGAAGCGTTACTGCACAATTACGAGTATCCAAACTATCTTTTTAGCCTTCCTATGGGAGCGGGTAAAACCTATCTCATGGCCTGTTATATCTATCTTGATTTGTATTTTTCAAAACTCTTAAGGGGAGATAAAAGATTTGCAAAAAACTTTGTTATTTTTGCGCCTCAGGCTACTAAAACAGCAATCCTACCTTCACTGCAAACAATTAAAAACTTTAATCCAGAGTGGGTTTTACCAAAAGAAGAAGCTCAAAGTTTAAAACAGGTTATCCAAATTGAAATCCTTGACGCTCTGTCTTCCAAAAGAAAAGACAAGCTTCAGGGGAATAATCCCAATCTTGAGAAAGTAAATAGAATTACTCAAACAAAAAACTACGGATTGGTGTTTATTACCAACGCTGAAAAAGTGGTGTTAGAGCGATACAGTGATGAAGATAAGATGTTGATAAATCCAAACAGTCTTTTGTATGACGAGAAGAAAGCCACAGAGGTAGTTAAATATAACGATTTAAGAGAAAAGCTTTCCAAAATTCCACAACTGGTAATAATCCTAGACGAGGTTCATCACACTTATGGCACGACTGAAAACGGAGAAAAGAAGTTGAGGACGGCCGTAAATATTCTGAATCAGGACAAAAACGTAGTGAGTGTGTTGGGTATGTCAGGCACCCCGTATGTTAAAAACTCTGTTAAGGCTGGAGACGATGAGATAAAGCTTAATCAAATTCAGGATATTGTTTATAACTATCCTTTAAATCAAGGAATCGGTAACTTTTTGAAGGTACCAGATGTAAGGAAAAGAGAGGTAAAAGAGAGCGTATTTATCAAAGAAGCCTTAACAGAATTCTTTAAAGGTTATGATATCGATTACCCTAACGGTACTAAAAGTAAAATTGTTTTTTATTGTCCTTCAATCGCAAAACTTAACGATGACATACTACCAGCAGTAAAAGAGTGGTATCAAGAAAATCGTTCAAACAAAGAGGAGGAGATTTTCAGGTACTACACTACTTCAGGTAAAAAAGAAAAACAATACGAGTTACCTAAAAATAGCCTGGCAATATTTAATAATCTCGATAAGCCCTATTCTGATAAAAGAGTAGTTTTGTTGGTAGCCGTTGGAACTGAAGGATGGGATTGTAAAAGTTTGACGGCAGTAGCGCTTCCTCGTAAGGAAACGAGTAAAAACTTTGTTCTGCAAACAACTTGTAGGTGTTTAAGAGAAGTTGAAGACGCAGAAAAAGAAAAAGCTTTAATATTTTTGGGTGATGGCAATTATGAGACTTTGGAAAACCAATTAAAAGAAAACTACCATCTTACAATTAAGGACTTGCAGGAAAAATATAGTGATTCGATAGAGGTAGTTATCAGGAAACCAAAACTAGGCAAACTCAAATACAAACAAGTATCAACAAAGTATGAGATTGTTCGTAAAACTGTTAAAAATCCAAAGGAAGCTTTAAAGTCTTTTTCTCTTACGGCTATTAAAAAACAACACTCTTATGACTTAGAAACTACCAGCGCCAGGATTGGAGAAGATAGCCTAACTCATGAGATTAGAACCAAACAGAAAGCTACAGGTGAGTTTAGTTACAACTTCAGTGATTTTGTTTACGGCTTAGCCAAAGCAACCTATGGCAAATATTCTGAAGCGGAGCTTCTTTCAGAGTATGAAGATGAGTTAAAAGGTATATATGGGTTGATAGAAAAAGATAAAGATTGGTTTATAGGTAATCCAAATTTTGAAGTCAACGAAATCTCTCGACTTTTAGGTTCAATTTTGATGGAGGAAGTAGAGTATAAAAAAGAAGAAATAGAAAGCGATATTGAAATAGAGCTTCTTGAGTGGGATATGCCAAAGCCTGATATGAGTTTGATGACAACCAGCGGAGCACTATTTAAGTTTATGCCTAATATTGACTCTAGGGATATTAGAGTTTACCAACGCCACCCAGAAGATTTAGATATTGAAAGAGAAAAAATTGACCCTCAAGATTTGAGCTTTAATTATATGCCTTATAAGATGGATTCTGATTTTGAAAGAAACGCACTTGCGGATATGTTAAAGATGAGCGAACTAGCAGGACTTGAGGTATACTTCAGTGGCTATAAAGATGGTAGATTACAGAGTTTTTGGATTCAAACGCCAGACGGTGTTTATACACCTGATTTTTTGATACTGAAAAGGAAAGGCAAGGAAATATCAAAGGTTTTGATTTTGGAAACAAAGGGTAAATCCTATTACGATGATGAGTTTAAACGAAAAGAAAAGTTTATGAAGGAAGTTTTTGTTAAGCACAATCCTAACTTTAAATATGAGTGTTTTGTTGATGAAGGTAAAAACGATTTTACCAAACACACAGAACAGCTACGAGAGATGTTGAGATTGTTATAGAATATAGAAAGATATGAAAAAACCTACAGCATATAATTTATCGCCCGCCAGGGGCCAAGCCCTATTAAACTTCCAAGGCAGGATTTTTCCTAAAAGTATTGAACTTTTTGAAACAGAAGTTGTAGAAGAAATAAGACAAAACGAAAAACAAGCAAAGTTAGGTTTGCAAAACCAACTAAATAGCGATTTTAGAAATCTTTTGATTCACGGAGATTGTCTTTCAGCTTGTGCCTATTTAAAGTCGAAAGATATTAAAGTTGACCTAGTTTATATTGACCCACCTTTTGCGAGTGGTGCTGATTATACAAAGAAGATATTTCTAAGAAACGGCAATAGAGACGAAATAAATAACGAGGACAGGACAATTGGAGAAGAAGTGATGTATAGCGATGTTTGGCAAAAAGAAGATTATCTTAATTGGTTATACGAGCGTTTGTTAGCTATTAGAGAAGTTATGAGTGAGAAAGCTAGTATCTATGTTCACCTAGATTGGCATATAGGACACTATGCAAAACTGTTGATGGATGAAGTCTTTGGAGAAGAAAATCTTCAAAGAGAAATAATTTGGAGGATTGGATGGGTGTCTGGTTATAAATCAATAGCCCCAAATTGGATTAGAAATCACGAAACAATACTTTATTACTCAAAAAGCGTTGAGGATAGAACTTTCAATAAATCTTACGTTCCCTATCCACCAGACTATGAGCGATGGGGAGGGAGGGAGAAAGGACAAGGCCTACCAATTGAGGATGTCTGGGGTGTATTTCCTCAAGAAGGAGTAACTTCGTTACAAGTCGTAAGCTATTCAAGTCAAGACAGAAATTATGCTACTCAAAAACCTGAAGGACTATTACAAAGAATAATTAAGGCTTCTAGTGATGAAGGGATGGTAGTGGCAGATTTTTTTGTTGGAAGTGGAACTACAGCTAAAGTAGCCCATGATTTAAACAGAAAATTTATTGGAGTGGATGTTGGAATAAACGCTATACAAACCACAAGAGATTGTCTCGTTAAGGCAGGGGCAAATTTTGACTTACTGAAAGTAAAAGACGGTATTGGGTTGTTTAGAAATCCAGCCCAAACTACGGCCAAAATATTTAGTCTTATAGATGGCTTCAAAACCAGAGCAGAGTTAGAACTGGGTGAATTTTGGGATGGTGGAATAGTAGACAGCAAGGGAGAGTATGTACCCGTCAAGTTTATTCCTATCCATGACCGTTTAACAAAAGAGCTCTTAGATGTACTTCTAGAAGAGATATATCAATTACAAGACGTTGCGGGAGCTGTAAGCAAGGCCCAGGTTATTTATGCACACAAAGACCCAGAAATAGACCAATCTTTTGTAAATAAGGCAATTAAGGAAGCGGGGAAAACAACTATTACGGTTCAACTTGTAGGTTTAGATGAACTATTAGGAGAAAAAGCAGATAAGTTATTTATGCCCGACAGCGTAGAGGTAGTTGTATCTGAATCAGGCAGTGGTTGTAAAGTTGAGATTAAGCGCTTCTTCAGTCCTTATCTCAAGACAAAAATAGACGAATACAATTCTAAAAAAGTTAGAGGAAAACAAACCTCTATAGATGATGAAGCAGAAGAGCAACCCTCCCCCAAGAAAAAGGTATCAATAAGCGATAGCGGGTTAGAACTTATCGAAGCAGTACAATTTGACACGACTTTGAAAAAAGATGGAGTTTGGGTAAGCAATACAGAACTGGAAGACAAAGCGGGAGTAAAGGAAAAAATCAAAGCCACTTATCAGTTACCAGTAAAGAAATTTAAGATGAGAGTAAGAAATATTGCGGGTGATGAAATTACCCTTGATAGTGAAGATTTAAGAGGAAAGTAGCTCTTCAACTCCTACTTTAAGAGCTTTGGCAATCTTATAGAGAACATAGGAACTGGGAGAATATCTAGTATTCTCAATATGACCTATGTAGGTTCGATAAAGACCCGCCTGATAAGCTAATTCCTCCTGACTCATGCCTTTTTCTTCCCTTACCTGTTTGATTCTCTTAGCAACTCTATCCGTGAACTCCTTTTTAGAAATCATATTCCTAATTGTGTAAGAATACGGTCTACTCGACAACGCAGGTCTCACAGTGTTATATTTGAGACATGAGCCTATTTAAGAAGAAAAAACAGTGTCCAAAGTGTGACAGCTACGAAGTAAAAGAAGTAAAACCTACACTATGGCAAAAGGCGATGTCAGCAGGTGTTGCACCTTGGGGCAAACCAGCTAAGACTCTAAACGTTTGCCGTTCGTGTTCTTTTTCTTGGGAGGACAGATAGTTTCAGTATAGATAAGGATACTTTTCTTCAAAATTGTTACTTCAACGAGGAGACTACGATAACCTACAGCCATGTCATGAGAATAGATTATTTTTCTAGGGGTGTACTCCGTGCTTATACGAAGACAGTCTAGGTCTTGCCAGTCTCAAGCGTTATTAAAAGAAGCACAAAATATTGTGTTTTATGTCACGTCTTTGTCACTTACCTTATCTTTTTTCTCTCTAAGTAGAGAGGTTGGGTTCAGCCTTAAGTTGTTTCAATTCTGCAATCATCTGTAAAAGCTCTTCATAAGAAGCTTTTTCTACTAATTCATCCAGCCTAGTTTTACCAGGTTGCGTAATATTAACTTGGGTAGCAGTAACGTTATTGTCTAGCCCAAGGGCCAGGCGCTCTTGTTCTAAACCGCTTGTTATCATCCTTCGAGCTTCTTCTATGTTTGTAATCTCAAGTTCGTTAAGTTTTTCTAATCCTTTCTTTTGGAGAAGCTTAGCCTCCTTTTGTTGTCTCAATCTAATATCAACCTCACTTTCAACCGCCTTTTGTTGAGCTTGAAATACGACCTGTTTAAGGTAATCAGCCTTGGCCCCTTGCCACCCTTTAGCGCTTGTCCTAGTGCGGGAGTTTGAAAGAATACTTTTATCCCTGAAGAAATCAGCAACAGTTAACCAAGTGCCAGTAATAAATTCCTGTTTTAATTTCAACCAATCATATTTTCTACCCATGTTTATATTTTACCTCCTATAGGTAGCAGAAGGGGTATAATACCGATAAATAGAGATTTATATGGATAAACAAAACCCACCAAAGAAACAACATACTGTTTCAGATTTTTATTTAAGACGTTTTGCGGACTCTAATTCTCATGTATGGGTTTACGACAGAGAGAGTAAAGAGTTAAGGAGCCAGCCGACAAAAGACACGACCATAGAGAGGGATTTTTATACTTTTAACTCAAAAAGTGGAGATAAGGATTACTCGATTGAAATTGATTTATTTGCAAATAATCTTGAACCAAGAGCTAATAGCGTTATAAGTAACTTAGAAAAAGGAATATTACCAGACAAAGAGGGTCGTAGAGACTTATCTGAATTCGTAGCTTTCCAATATTTAAGAACTACAGCCTCACGGCAAGACCTTAGCTATTCGTATGCAGAATTTACTAAACTTCGTTTAAGGTCGTTTTTTCTAAACAAAGAGAGGGCAAAACAAACCATAGAAAATATTGAAAAAGATACAGGTAAAAAATTTGGGGTAACAGTCGATGAAGCGATGGATTTTGCTAATAGTGACAGGTTTATTATTGAAGCACCGAAGGAATACCACCTTTGGTTCATGTTGTCCTCCTTTAAGGAATTTTATTCAATTTATTTTCAATTAAACTGGACTTTTTTTAGGGCTCCAAAAAATAGTTTGTTTATTACCTCGGATAATCCCTTGGCAATTATGAGATTTAACGCCCATCCTTTTTATGGCCAGCACTTAGGCCAAGCAGAATCGACCCTACCCCTTACTCCAGAAATCAGTCTCTTTATGAGTCAAAAAGGAACAGTAACTACTTGGGAAACCGCGAACGACAAATTGGCCAATAACTTAAACATACGGACAGCAATTTATTCAGATAGGTATCTGATTTCTAGAAAGAGAAAACAGTTAGATAAACTGGTAAAGAAAACAAATATTGGCCAAAGGCCCAGGATACCAAGAATCAAAATTGAGACACCTTTTTAAATAAACCTATGATACAAAACGAACTAATAAATAGCTTTCAAAAGATAAAAACAGAGGATGACCTAAAAAATCTAATTGTTGAGAAAACCAAAGAAGACCTTCATCTGGAGTTTAAAACGAAGCACGATAGTAAAACTGGTGTTCTTGACGATTCTGATAAAAAGAATTTTTCAAAATCTCTATCTGGGTTTGCCAATTCAGATGGCGGTATCTTAATTTGGGGCGTATTAACTAACAAAAAGGACGAATCAGCTAAAAAACTTGTTGCTATATGTAAAGTCGATGATTTTATAAGAAGCCTTAAATCATCTTTGCAAAACTCTGTTCAGCCTTTCGTTGACGATGTTCTGATTGAAAAAATAACTTGTAAGCGATTTAAAAGTAAGGGGTATGTTAAGTGCCTAATACCTAGAAGTGAAAAAACCCCGCACCGTGCGATGTTATCGAATAGAGAGTACTACAAAAGAAGCGTTGAAGGTTTTTACCGTCTTGAGCACTTTGACCTAGAAGATATGTTTGGAAGGAGACAGCGCCCCGTATTAAAGATGTCTGTCGAAACAAAAAAACACCCAGGAGATGATTCTAAACTTAAGGATTTGAGCTTTTACTTTTTGAACGAAGGCCGAGCGGTTGCGAAATATCACGGTTTCTGGTGCAGATTTGACGATAATATTGAAATTAAAGGCGTAGATATCAATCTCAAAAACATAAGTAAATTTAACGATGGAAAGCCAACTATCAGCTTCGAAAATAGCGTAGGTGTAATACACCCCAACGGAATACAAGTACATATTGGAACCTTAACTTATACAAAAAAGAATAATCGTAAAAAGGTTGTAGCGAGTATTAGGTTTTATTGTGACGGTATGGCAACAGTATCTACAACTTTTAAAATCTGAAGCTGTATTAAGAAACCTGAACTAGAGGAATATAAGCAAGGTTACTAGGAGGATTTGTAGTAAAATAATTTCTAAGTTTATCTATCAAGTGGAGCCAATTGGTACTTAATATAACCAAAATGTTATACTAAGTGCGATTACATATAAATATATGATAGAAAATAAACAAGACTGTTCGCTCGCTAAGAGAGAAGAGATTTTACCTACCACAACTGAAAATCGAGTACTTATTTTAGGATCAACAATAAGCGGAGCTTTTAAATTAGCAGATAGTTTTGAGGTATATCTTAAACAAAGAGGTATCGCAAAACCAAGTGTAGAAGTTTTACGCGATGCTGGAATAATCGAAACAGCCCTTACAATAGATCAAGGTAGAGAGAATCCTAATTTACCTAAGGGAGTGATTTTACTTCCAGAGATGAGGCAATATTCCCCCACTGGTATGGGAATGTCTTTAGGTAGTTACGAAAGTGGGATAAGTGATTTTGTCGAGCAACTCTGCCAAAGATATGACATTCCTCTAATTAAAATTCGGGAATATAAAACTCCAGAACAGATTGAAAAGGGTTTAAAAGAACTTTTGGAGCCGAAAGAAGAAAAATGAGATTTAGACTTTAGTTGAAACAAGGGAGGGACGGATTTTCTCGATCTCTTCTTTGATTTTTGCTACCAGCCTAAAATCCTCTATTAAAACTCTGCCTCTTACCTGTTCAGAACTAATTCCAAGCGGCAAAATGTGATCCAAAAATTCAGGATATAAATACTCGTAAGGGCAGGCTTCTGCTATTTTTTCAGACCATTCTACTTGCATGAGGCAAATTATACCAAAATATAAGAATATCCACCCCAAAAAAACAGGCCGTAGTCTATATTCAACACCTGGAAGTATTGGCCAAAAATAGTCAATAAATAAACATTAACTTCAATCCTGTATAATTTAAGCCATGGAAGGCGATAAGATATCTACACCCACCACTGAGTCTTTAGTACCTAAAACGACTACCCAACGTCTTGAAGAATATGTTTATACTTTGATTGGTGAAGTTCAACATCCACTAATCAAACTTCAAGGTGAACTGTATCAAAAATTTGAAAATATGCATGGCCAGAAATTTGGAGTACCAAAGTATCTCATTGAGGAAGCAGAGGAAAACTACTGGAGAGTGGCAGAAAAAGTGCAAGACCTAGAAGAGAGAATAAATGGAATGGTTGATGCCATTGATAGATTTGAAAACGGGGAAATTCCAGAGGAGGATCTAGAGGAATTTCTGCCCCAGGAAGAGGCTGAACCAGAAAAAATTTCAAAAAGAAAACAGGCAATTGCTCGCGAGGAGGAAAGACTAAAAAAACTTGGCATTGACCCCCGAGAAGTTGAATTTGACATACATGTTATGGGTTTTGGTGCTGACCCTTACCGATTCTCAACAGGCAAACATCAAAAGAGAGTTGGTGGAAATATGGATTTAGGTGGTGCAACAGTAGCTTTTTTTGATAGTACAGTAGACACTCATGGAGGCAAGGTCAGTTATGGAAAAAGGGGAAACTTTTACAAATCCAAAAGTGGTAAACGTATTCGCAAAGTTTGAGGTAAATACTCCACCCAGGACCAGTTGCCCCTTGGTATAAAATGGCTGTATGCATAAAAAAACCATTTCTGAAGGTGTTGTACACAAAATTCCAAACGATTTACGGGCTGCTTTGGCAAACAACTCCAAGGCACTTGCAGTTTGGGAGGATATCACTCCCCTTGCGCGCAACGAATGGATATGTTGGACCATCTCGGTTAAAAAACCAGAAACAAGAAGAGAGCATGTAAAAAGAGTTGCCAAGGAACTCAAAGAGGGAATGAGGAGGCCTTGCTGCTGGATTGGCTGTATTCACAGAAAGGATAAACCCATAAGTCCCTCAGTTCGGCATGTACTTGATAGACAGCCAAAAATCCACACCTAAAAGTGTAATCCTCGAAGGCTCACTTTCTTTTTTTAAGACAGAGCCACCACATCAAAAGTATAAGAAAAATAAAAGGTGCAGCTTGGATTAAATGGCTCAGGCCCGTTATGTCCCCACTTAGTACCTCCCCAAACATAAAAATCAGAAAAAGTAAGACAGGAAGACCAAGAATAATAGTAAAAACTAGTGCTAGTTTTTTATTCTTCACATACCCATTGTAAACCACAGATTAATAAAACCGAATAATTGTGAGCTATTAAAAAGGCGCTTGATAGTAAAAAATTACAGTTTTATCATTGACCAAATGGTTAGAAAAGCCCTTTTGCTCCTAATTGTAATAATTTTTATTGGTGCATTTTCTTGGTTTTTCATAGGTAAAAAAAGTACAGTGCAAAAAGCCAAAGAAACAAACCAGGAAAAATCGTCACCATTGGATATTCAAAAAACAATAGTAACTGATATAACAAACGAGTTTTCCAAAAAATACAATAAGTCAGTTGAGAATATTATTGTCACAGTTGACACCAGCTCAGACTCGTTTACTAAAGGATCAATACGCTTTAGCGATGAAGCTGGGGGTGCCATTTGGTTTGGGGCAAAAGATGCAGCTGGTTGGAAATTGGTAAATGACGGGCAAGGACCCATGGAATGTGGCTTGGCAGAAAAATATTCATTTCCCGCAAGCTTTGTTCCCGAGTGTATCGACTCAAATGGAAATCTCCTGACAAGATAATCCCAGGTTCAAAAACACTGACAACTCAGTGGTATACTAACTATAAACGTCTATTATGGAAAACCAACCAAACAATTATGATCCTGAATTGGAAGAATCTTTTGCCGCCCTAGACTTAATTGTCAAAAAATATTTAAGGGGCCCAAAAAAAGACGGAAAAAAAGATGCTTTAAGGTATGCAGAAGCCTCCCTGGCATTTGCCAAATCACATCCGGGAATACTTGAAACCCTTGAGGGAGAAGATGCTACGCCCATTGAAATCCATGATTGGGAAAATGCATTAGAAAACGCAAATAAAGGAAACTGGGAACCTATGAAGGATAAAATAATGGAACTTTCGATTTCGTTTGATGCATCAGACGACAAAGAAGAATCTAAAGCCTTCTTAAATTTATCAAAATCGATCAAATGATAACTAAAAAGCGTCACTACACCTTCCTGGTCAACAACTAGATATTATGAAACTCATTCTTGCATCAGCAGGTTTTTATACAGAAGAAATAATTTTAAAATGTGAAGAGTTGGTTGGAAAACCAAGAGACAAAATAAGTATCAGCGTAATTAACGAAAGCTATGCAGTTGAACACGAAAACAACCTACGTTGGGTTCTAGATGATTTAAATCGGGTAAAAAATAATTTTGGTGGAAACTTAGAACTCGTAAATCTTCTTGCCCTTGATGCAAAACAGATAAAAGAAAGAATTATGTTAAACAACGTCATTTTTGTTGAGGGTGGAAACACTGACTATTTAATGCAGGTATTTAATAATACAGGATTCACTAAAACGCTTCCCGAACTTCTTAAAACAAAGGTGTATGTAGGATCAAGTGCAGGGAGTATGGTAATAGGAAAAAGATTACCATCCAAAGCATACAAAAAAATATATGGGGAAGATGGTAGTTACGGTATTACTAGTTTTTTTAATCTAGTCAACTTTGCCATCATGCCACATCTTGATAGTCCAGAGTTTTCAAATAGAAGAGAGTATCTAACCAAAGCTGCAAAAGACCACAATGGTGTAATTTATGGATTGAAAGATGATTCTGCAATCGTTGTCGAAGGAGATAAAATAACAACCGTAGGAAGTAACCCCCTTATCCTAAACAGATAAATCCACTTTTTTATAGTAGGTTTCTACCCAAAAACAACAAAATATTGACTTGTTGTACAAAATTCTGTACCATAAATTATGGTAAAAATACTACCCATCACTAAGGCAAGAAACGAACTTCCACAAATTGTTAGCCAAGCAAAAAGAGGTTTAAATAAATACATTGTAACCGTAAATGGCCTTCCCGAAGCTGTAATTATGTCGCATGATGAATATGAATCATTAGTTGAAACATTAGATATTCTCTCCCAACCACAAGCATTAAAAAATATCAAACAATCAGAAAGGGAGATAAAGCTGGGAAAATATGTTTCTTTAGAAGATCTAAGAAAGGAACTTAAAATATCCTCGTAATTACATGTGGAATTTAAAAATCCCTAACAGGGTGAAGAATTTTATTAAAAAACTTCCCGACAAATACAAAACCTCCGCCATCTTATCCCTTGAAGACATAAAAACAGATCCAACTTGCGGTAAAACACTAAAAAGAGAGTTAAAAGGCTACTGCTCGTACCAGTTCGGTCCATACAGAATTATCTACAAATTTGACACAAAAAACAAAACGGTAGATATTATTGATATAAACCACAGAAGACTTGTATGCAACTAGGGCGTCTAAACTATCGAACAAACTTAAACAATTTCAAATCTCCAAAATCCTTCCCCCAAGAAATACTCCCCAAAGCAGCAGTTTTAAATTCCCATCTTTCTTCTTTATAAGTTCTTTCTAACGAAGGTGTAATTACATATAAACTATCCAGGTTGTTATAAGTTTCTACCCCTTGTGGTTTAACTTTTGCGTCTCTTAAAAGATAGAACCTAAAAGCCAAAGATCTTGCATCCCCCAAAATATTTTCTGTAACATTATATCTTCCTTGAGGATCATCTTTTACAATCTCCCCAGCAATTTCCTCTACTCTACTTAAAGAAATATAGTCATCAATGTCCTTAGAATCAAGTCTGTGAGTTATTGTTTTAACAGAAAGAACTACTCCTGGAATAAATAGTATTAACACTAAATATTTATTAATTGAGGTAACAAATAAACAAAAGGCAATAACAAACAAAGGGTAGACAGAAAGCATATAACGAATGGCGAGGAGATTCCACTTCTCAAAATACCACCCAATAATCAAACCTATCAAAATACTAGCTACAACTTTTGAATTAAAAACTTTTTGTTTCCTAAGCAGAAAATAAACAAATGGAACACCAATTAGCGTATCTGCCGCCATTCTTGCCTTAAAAGGAATTTCAAAAAGTGCAGGAATAAAATACTGTTTATACCCAAAACCAAAGATGTATGCAAAAACATCCATTGAAAAAAAAGGGTTTAGGGTTCTTTCTGAAAAAGTAGAAAATCCGCCGAAAGTATCAATAAAGGCCTTAGTTAAAAAGAAGCTGTTTCGCAGTTCAAACACTATTAGAGGAGAGATTGCAAGCAAAAACCCTAAAACGGAAAGCATAAAGTGTTTTTTGTTTTTTTCAAAAAGCAAAAGGGCAATATAAAAAACAACTACTATTGCGTTCATATAATGAATATCAAAAATAATCCCCGAGAGAATGCCTGCAACAAAAAAGGAAAGCTTGGATTTTTTAACTAGGAAAAAATACCAGGCAAAAACCGAAATAGCAATTACTGTATTAGGTTCCCAATATGATCTGGTCAGTGCAACAACAACAGGAGACAGTGCATATATAAAAGTTGCTGTATAACTTAAAAGCTGTTTCTTTAGAAGTTTTTTTGCCAGAACATAAAAGAACGGAATGGAGACAATTCCAAAAACAATATTCACCACTACAGACCCTGCAGGATCAAAACCGGTAAGTAGTAGTCCCAAAAGACCAAAATATAAATGCAGCGATCCAAAAAATACCTGTATGGGATTATTGCTTATGGTATTTACCGGTTCGCCAATTACTGTTATTTCCTTATTCTGCCAAATCTTTACTACATCAATAAGATCACGTGATGTGTCTCCCGCCATGACAAAAGTAGCCTTCAACCTAAATAAGTAAAAAAACGAAGCCAAAAAAACTAGAAAAACCAAAATATAATTTTTTCTCAAAAGTTTGAGCATAAAAACCAATTATATCTCAAATAAGACTATTGATTTCCCTGAAGATTATTTTTTGCTTGAGGTTTTCTTTTTTGCGTTTTTCTTCTCTGCTGGTTTCTCTTCCTTTTTGGATTTGTCCTCTTTTTTAGGCTCTTCTGCCTCTGGTTGAGAAGTTTGAACTGTAGAAGAAAGGAGTTCAACAATTTTGTCCAATTTTACATTGATCGCTTCAAATTGTTTCTTGTTTTGGTCAAAATTTGATGGCCTAAATGGAACCTCACACTCTCTACCACAATTGGAACAAACTGTCTTAAACATCTACCTGTCTCCTCGTGACCCACCAAAATCCCTTCTTCCGAAATTTCTGCCTCCGAAGGGTCTTCTATCTCTATTATATCAATACAACATTCGAAAGAATGTATAATAATTTCATAAGGGGGTGATAAAGATGTGGAAAAAAATAATCCTCGCCGGATTTGCAAACTTGATTTTGGGACTGATTATTAACTATTTGGTAACGATTATTGCACCCAGCCTTGCTTCCGAGTATCAAAACCTGGCAATGTTTAGACCTTGGAGTGATCCTTTGATGATGGTTTACTTCTTGTATCCTTTCATCTTGGCATATGTTTTATACTATCTCTGGGGAAAGCTTTCAAAACCAAAGGCGGTAGATTTTGCAAAACTGTACTTTGTTATTGCAACCATTCCAGGCATGTTTATTACCTATACAAGTTTCCAGATTAGTTTAGGAATGGTGCTTCTTTGGGCTGCAACTAGCTTTATTAACGTTTACGTTGCAGGTTGGATATATTCTAAATAGATGCGAGAGGAAAATAAGAAACGAAAAAAAACCCTTCCAAAAGGCAGCTTATTTGGTTGGGTTATTATTACCCTAGTAGTACTATTTGATATCTCGATGTTTAGGACTATCGATTCCACATCCCACTCCGCTAGTGACACTTTGTATCAATTCTTCCCATACTTTATTGCCAGCCTTGCCTTGGTATATCTAGTCTTCAAAAAAATAAAAACTTAGTTCTTGATATACTTCTTTTTGTGAGCAAAATAGAAAAAATAGTTATTGCAACCAAAAACCCGGCCAAGAAAAAGAGATATGCACCCCTCTTGGCAAAATATGCCAAATACGTACTAGATCTAACTAGCTTCAAAATTGACTCTTCCCCCTCCGAAGATGGTGTAACTGCAGAGGAAAACGCTAGGATAAAAGCACTTTTTTATGCGAGAAAAACGAAAACCCCCGCGTTTTCTATAGATGAAGCTCTCCTCGTAGATTTTTTACCAGAAAGCCTACAGCCAGGGGTGTTTGTAAGAAGAATAAACGGAAAGGATGGAACTAGTGATGAGACACTTCTTGAATACTGGAAGGAAATAATCTCAAAAGTAGACAAAGCCAAAAGAACCGGTCATTGGCATATCGCCTACTGTATAGCTTATCCAACTGGCATATCAAAAACCGTTGCTGTTGATACACCCATTATGTTCTTTTTTCCTCCGTCAAAAACTATAATTCCAGGCTGGCCGATGAGTAGTTTACAAGGTCCAATCAAATTTAAAAAACCACACAGTGAACTTAGCGAAGAAGAAAGGGAAGATCATGATAAAGAGGCAAACACAAAGATTGAAAGTATATTAAAAAACATGTTTGAGCAAAAATAACTACTCAACTTCGATATCAAAACTATTAAGAAGGTTCGTTGCTTCAGGAAGAGAAAATTTTGCTTTTTTTATTGTGTTTACTCTCGCATCAATAAAATAACCTTTTGCACTTCTAAAGTCTGCCTTAGAAAGATTTGTTTTTGAAAAAATACTTCCTTCAAAATTAGACCCATTAAAACTTCCACCAGACAAATCTGATTCAGAAAAATCGACTTCTTTTGCACTACACTCAAGAATCTTCATCTCGGGAAGCTTAAGCATTCGGAAATTCGAATAGTCAATAGAGCCATCCTTAAAAGATAACTCTCCTACCCTTGAAGCTTTTGTCCAGTCAACACCAACTGCTTTGCTCAAATGAAATGAAGCATCCACAAAAAGCGAGTCAATAGGAACAATCGCACTAAGAATACATTTTACAAAAGCGCACCCAATAAATTTGCAACACTTAAAGCCTACATCAATAAAGCTACAATCAACAAACTTACAATCTTCAAATTCTCTTTCCCTAATAACTTCGTTGTTAAGCACAATTTTTGAAAAAGTTTCTTTGTTATAATAATCTTTACTAAAATCCATACTTCTCTCTAGCCTTCCAAGACCCCAGGTAATTATAATTCCCAGTATTGCTCCAAAACCGCTAAAAATAAGTGAGGATATCGACAAAAAACCTGCTCCCCAGAGAACCGGAACATAACCTCCAACCACTGACCCCAAAAAGGCACTAAAGTAATAAACCATCTTCTGTGACATAGCTATATGGTACACCCACCCCACCAAGTTGCATCATTTTTTTGATAGAATAAACCTATGTTTATAAAACCCTGGGTTAAATACTACATTTTTCTTCCCCTTGGTCTTGTTGCACTTTTTTTTCTTGCTTTTTTTGGAGGATACACAATATATGGAAAATATATTGCCAAAAGAAACACTACCGAACCCATTGACACATCCCCTGCAAGAACTCCCACAAACTACTACGGCGAAGGCACAAAAGTCGAGTCAACCAAAAACATTCTTCTTTTAGGGTATGGTGGAGCGGGTCACTCCGGAGGAACACTATCTGACTCAATTATTGTTCTTTCTGTCAATTCAAAGGATAAAAAAGCGACCTTCATTTCTATTCCCAGAGACATTTGGATTAATCTGCCATCTGACTGGGAAAACCTAAAAGCCGGAAAGATAAATGAAGCGTACGCCATTGGCCTTGACGACACCCGGTATCCAAACAAAAAACCAGAATTCAGGGGTCCTTTGGGGGGAGGAAACATGGCTAAGTTTGCCGCAACAAAAGTAACCGGCCTCTCCATGGATTATTTTGTTTCCGTTTCGTTTGATGAGTATGTAGATTTAATAAACAGCCTAGATGGAGTTGAGGTGGGTGTCCCAGCTTCATTTACTGACGAATACTACCCTATTAAAGGAATGGAAAACGATCTTTGTGGAAAAACTGAGAACGAGGTAAATGCTCTAAAGGCTCAATATACAGACTTTAACCTTGAAAAAAACTTTAAGTGCAGATATGAAACTTTAACTTTTACTCAAGGAGAGATGAAAATGGATGGAGAGCTTGCACTAAAATTCGTTCGTTCCCGTCACTCTGCCCAAAACGGTGGCGACTTTGCCCGTTCCCAAAGACAAATAGCAGTACTTAAGGCAGTTAAAGACAAACTTTTAACTCTTAATGCCCTACAAAACATGGACAAAGTATATCCTCCGCTTGCAAAGCTTGTTACAACTGACTTAAACCTGGCAACTGTCAAGGTCTTAATTGATTTTCTGGGTGACCCTGGAGGCTACTCAATTTCAGATATCAACCTTTCAACCGAAAACGTACTTGCCGAGTCAAGAAGTTCTGGCGGAGCATTCATTCTTCTTCCTAAGGCGGGATTTGAAAACTGGGATGAAACAAAAAATTTTGTAAAAAGCCACTTGAGTGGAAAATAGCTAATCATGCATAATTAGTGAAGGGGGGTGATACCACTGAAAAAAATTACATTCATATTAGCCTTGTCTATTTTTCTTCTTGTGCCATCTCTTGTTTTTGCTGAATCAAATGATAATTCTGAAGCCTCCTCCCAAAGCTTTAGAATAACTACATCTCCCCAGGGAGTTGCCAATCAAAACAGAGAAATGATGGAAAATGAGGGGGAAGATAACATGATGCAGAATGAAGAACGAGAAATGGAAGGAACCGGGGAGTCTGACCTAAAAAATCAGAATGGACAGGAGAATATGGGCGAGGTAGCAAAAAGAGTTCACGAACTCCTAAACACACGTACTTCGGGAGGTATAGGTGATCAAATTAGACTTGTTGCACAAGAACAAGTTCAAACACAGCAAAGGATTCAGGATCAACTTGACAAGCTCAACAAAAGAAGCAGATTGTTAAAATTCTTTATTGGAAATGATATCAAAGAAGTAGCCGCCCTTAAGGCTCAGCTCGAACAAAATAGACTTGCGATTCAAAACCTAACACAGCTTAGAATAGAGCTTGCAAATAGTGCAGATCAGACCAATATCGAAGCAGCAGTTCAAGCACTAACTGACCAAAATACCACACTTGAAGATACAATTGGTAAGGCAGAAGCTGAAAAAGGAATATTTGCATTTATAATCAGACTATTTTCAAGAAGCTAAAAGGGAGTTAAACAATGCTTTTTCTGTCACTTGTCCCATTTATTCTTTTTATTGCTCTTTTGTTTTACAAAAGAGCCAGGTTTGTTATTTCATCCTCTTTAGCCTTTTTTGTAACGCTTGCAATCAGTATTGTTTTTTGGAAAATTGAGCCTTTTTTCATTTATGCATCTGTTGCAAAAGGAGTTTTTATAGCCTTTGATATTTTGCTCATCGTTTTTGGGGCAATATATTTTTTACAGGTTTTAAAAGAGAACCATATTATCTCACAACTTTGCTCATATCTAGGCACTTTTTCCAAAGACTACAGAGTTCAAGTAATTCTGCTTGCCTGGTTTTTAGAAAACTTTCTTGAAGGAACTGCTGGGTTTGGAACACCATCAACCGTAGCAGCTCCACTTCTTGTTGGAGTGGGTCTTGCTCCAATTCTTGCAGTTGCAGTTTCGCTTTTAGGCAACTCCACCTCAGTTGCTTTTGGCGCTGCAGGAACCCCCACACGAATCGGCTTCGCGGGAGTTAATTACCAGGGAGCTGCCCGGCTTGGAGCTCTAATTAACATTGTCGGATTTATTGTTCCAACTTTCATGCTTTTTGCAATTACTCGAGGAAGAAAAGCTTCAAAAAAAGAATTCTTTGAAGCTTTGCCATTTGCAATTTTCTCTGGCTTTGCATTTACCATCCCCGCATATTTTTCAATATTTTTGGGAGAGGAATTCCCATCCATCGTGGGATCCCTGGTTGGCATCATTTTAATTTTGGCAGTTATAAAATTAAAAATTCTCACTCCAAAAAGTGAAATAACAATAAGAAGTAGAGAGGAAACCAAACACAAAACTTCAACTCTCAAGATAGTCTTACCCTACTTAATTCTTGTGGCTTTGCTTATTGTAGGAAAATTTACCCTGAAGTCATCAGGAGTCAACCTGCCCTTTGCCCCAAAACATACGTTTCTGTTTTTTAATCCAGGATTTGCTTTTGTAATTTCCGCACTTTTAACCAAAGCCATATATAAAAAGAACAGTTCTTTAAAGAGTAGCGGTCTTTTTACTTCATTTAAAAAATCCATCGAACCGTTTCTGGTGATTTCTACCATGTCTATTATGGTCCAATTATTTATTAACTCGGGAGAAAATTCTCTGGGAATAGAGTCTATGATGGAAATTATAGCCAAAAACTTCGAAAACGGCCTTCTGCCTCTAACCGCACCGCTAGTTGGAGCATTTGGGAACTTCCTAACAGGATCAGCTACGGTATCCAATGTCATGTTCGGGCAGTTTTTCTTTAATGCCGCGAGCAAGATAGAAACCAATACTACTTTAATTCTTGCACTTGAGCTTGTGGGAGCTGCTGCAGGAAACATGGTTGCCCTTGCCGATATCCTTCCTGCTCAGGCCGTCGTTGGAATAAAAAACAAAGAAAAGGAAGTTTTAAAAGTAGTTATTATACCCTGTCTTATTTACGTTGCACTTACTGCCCTTATTGGCTTTACCATCCTTAAATTCCGGGGTTAAACTACATCAAACCAGTCAATCGGGGTTTCGTCGTCCGGTTCTCCATTATAGTTAACAGTTATTTCTTCTCCTTTTTTAATGTCTCTTAAAGCTCTATATACCATACTCTCTTCCTTAAAATTCTGCTTCCAGTCTGCGTTGGGGGCAAACGAATGATTATACAAAGAGCCATAGCCCAAAACTACGGAGCCGCTTCTTGTACTTCTCCATGGATAGATATAAAAGTTTAGAATTGTTTTTTCGCAGTGTTTTCTTTCTTTTGGAGTAACATTAATAACAGGGCATTTTTCGATAATTTCTCCCTTGCCAAAATTCTTAAGTGCAAAAACACCTCGCCCTCGGTTTCTTGTCCTTCTTACCTCAATCGCAAAAGTACTCATAGAAAAGATTGTATAGAATAAACAGCTTCAAAGTAAGAAGGAAAAATTATTTTTGACCCCAAGCCTCAATTTCACCTGTATATATTTTTATCGGCTTTTGATCTAAACCCAATTTATTTACCCACGTGCCAAGTTGGCCAAATAGTTTTGGAGAATAATAACTCAATCTATTAAAAATGTATTCCAAGGTCATTATATGATTTGTTGGTTTGACTACAATATTTTTAAAACCAGCCTTTTTAAGGGCATCCCTTAATGTATCTTTTGAAAAGTAGGAAACATGCTCCACAGGTTTGTAGTGATACCAATATCTTTTCAACACTCTCGCAAACAGTCCATCAACATCCGGTGTTACTATAAAAACTATTCCCCCGAAAGATGTTAACCTATTCATTCTCTTAAGCTCTTCCAAAGGATCAACAACGTGTTCAATCTGGTCTTGGCTAAGAATAACGTCAAAAGAATTACTTTTAAAGTTAACAGTCTTTAGAGTTCCAGTTTTGGCATTAAGTTTTTGTTTCTTGGCTGTTGCAATGGCATATGAGGATGGGTCAATACCAAAAACTTCACTAAAGCCCATCTTTTTTGCTTCCTTCATACAATCCCCCAGTGCACACCCCACATCCAAAAGCTTTACGTCAACTCCAACTTTTTTTTTAATTCTTGCAAGCCTCATTGCAAAGGTCCTGCTATTAAGCCTCATTCCCTCAAAGTAGTTAGCGTATCCACCTTTTGTTTTTTTATTAACAAAATAATCCTTTTTGTAATGTTCAAGAAGTTTACATTTAGGTTGATAGTCAAAAACAAAATTACAAAACTTGCATCGCGCAAGAGAGTATCCTGGAAGGGCATCAAATAAATTTGTTATATCTTTCTTACAAAGAGGGCATTTAACTTTTACCACAAGATATTATAGCCAGCTTTGAGGGCAGTTGCACAACAAAAGACAAAGAGGTTATTATATTAGAATGAAAAAGCTTCCGGTTATTATTGCTACCCTTACCCTGATAGTAATTGTTGGTGGAGTATTTTTCTTTACCAAAAACGATAGTGCAAAACCAAGCCCCCTCCCATCACCAAACGGATATGAGTTCTTTTGGGGTGAGGGCTGTCCCCACTGCAAAAATGTTGAGGATTTTCTCACAACCTGGGACAAAAAAGATCAGATAGTACTATCACAAAAAGAAATCTACCAAAATCAAACAAACGCACAAGAGTTTACTCAAAGAGCAAACGCTTGTGGAATTCCAAGGGCCCAACAAGGGGTCCCTCTTCTTGTCACACCTGAAGGAAAATGTATTGTAGGAGATACCCCAATAATTGACTATCTAAAAAACCTCTAAGCAATAACCCTATAATTGCTCCATAACCTGCAGTTTTAAAAGGAGATTGACTTGAAAAGTCAAATCCAACTCTTCATGAGTTTCATGAAGATTGGGTACCTCCAAAAATTGAATAGTGCCAAGTCTGCCTACCTGGAAAGGGTAGACTTGCACACAGGTCGACACATCCGCCGGTATTTTTCAGGCTATGTCTAATACCGACTAGGGGGAGTCATTCGACCAAAAACAGGCGCTAACCACGCCTTATACCAAGAGCGGTTTTTACCGTCTCTTCCCGCGCCAAAGATGGCGCCGAAGCAGGGATTTTTTAAAAAGGGCATGGTGGCAAAATGGACAGGTAGGCAATTATCCTTACCTAAAAACCGAGCCCTGCCCCCGAAAATACAAGCGGTATACTCGAAAATCTTAAACGTTTTTTGTTTGAGATGAGGATACCGCTTTTTCAATGGGTTAATCCAAATAGTCCTGAAGTTTCTTTCTTCTTGAGGGGTGTTTTAGTTTCCTTAGAGCTTTTGCTTCAATTTGTCTTATTCTCTCTCTTGTTACTCCAAACACCTTGCCAACTTCTTCAAGGGTCATTTGTTTTGTTCCTTCAAGACCAAATCTAAGCTTTAAAACTTTTGCTTCACGATCTGAGAGAGTTTTTAATACCTCATCTAAATGATCCTTTAGAAGCTGTTTTGATGCCTGGTCAACTGGGGAAAGGGTGTTCTCATCCGGTATAAAATCTCCCAATAAAGACTCTTGGTCCTCTCCAACGGGTGCTTCAAGCGAAGTTGTGTCCTGAGCAATTTTAAAAATTTCTCTGATGCGGTCTGGATCCATTTCAAGCTCTTCCCCAATCTCCTCCGGTGTAGGCTCCCTCCCCAACTCCTGCATTAGCCTTCTTGAAGTTCTGTAGATTTTGTTGATGGTCTCAACCATATGCACCGGTATTCTTATTGTCCTTGCCTGATCGGCAATAGCACGGGTTATGGCTTGCCTTATCCACCAGGTTGCATAAGTTGAAAATTTGTATCCTTTTCTCCAGTCATATTTTTCAACAGCGCGAATAAGTCCTTGGTTTCCTTCCTGGATAAGATCTAGAAGTGAAAGCCCGCGGCCAATGTATTTTTTGGCAATCGAAACCACAAGCCTTAAGTTTGATTCCGTTAATTTATCTTTTGATCTTTTGTAGCCCTTCTCATATCCTTTTGCTAGCTCAACCTCATCCTCTGCAGTAAGAAGTGGTACTTTCCCAATCTCCCGTAAGTATTGTCTTACTGGATCTGTTGACTCGGTTCCTTCGAGTTTTGAAAGAAGCTCTATTTCTCGCTCCAACTTCTCTCTTAATTTCTCTTCTGTATCCGTCTCCTCGGGAGTTACCGACTCAAATACATCAATATTTTCAGCAAGAAGCTTATCATACAGTTCATCAAGTTCAGAAACTCTTTCTTCTGCATCGGAAAAGACCTCAAGAATATCGTCCTGAGTTAAAAATCCCTGGTCTCTTCCTTTTTTGATTAGCTCTCCTACAATTTTTCTTTGCATAAAAAGTTTGTTATTTGATTATACTTCGTATAATAGGCATTATAACCTATGAAAAAATATTTTCCGATAAATAGAACACAACCCCTGGAGGGTTTAAAAAAATGAGCAGGATTAGTATATACCCTTACCCTCTTGTTCTTCAAGCTCAACTAGCTTTCTAGACGTCTCCGAAAACTCCTCTTGTGCTTTTCTTAGCCCGTCTTCATCTTCTTCAGCCTCAAATTTTGAAATTTGTTCTTTAATACTAACTATTCTTTCCTTTAACTCCAAAGTATCAAGTTCTTTTTTTATTATATTTACCTCAATTTCTGCTTTTTGGGGATCATTTAAGAGTGTTGTTAAATCCTCAAGAAAGAGTGTGGAAAACACATCAACAAGTTCTTTAGACAACTTCTTTGAAAATTCTGAAGCGTTAAACTTTTTATTTGAGGGCATAAAAACAAGAAATTCGTCCACAATTCTTTTTAAAGCGTGGGTTTGAATATATGCTTTTTCCTCCTTCTTTGTTATCTTTTCAGGAAATACCTGAAACAAAATAGAAAGCAGGCTCTCTTCCAAAAGCCTTCTTCTTGTTTTTTCTTCCTTTTTTTCTTCCACTAGTTCATTGCTGACTACAACATTTCCCTTCTTTAAAATTTTTTCGACTTCTTCGTAAACAGAAGACACCGGAACACCCAACTTTTCTGCGACCAAATTTACATAGTGTGACTGAACAATCTTGTCAGGAATTGAAGCGAGTATTGGAACTAGCTCTCGGCTTATATTTTGCTTATCCTCCCCAGTAAGAGATTTATATTTAGCAAAAGTTGAGTCTACATAGTACTCCCATACACCAACGGCCTTTTTGACTGCTCGACCAAAAGCTTCCGGAAACTTTCTTACCATCTCATCGGGGTCTTTATATTCACCAAGCGAAACAATCTTTATTTCAAGCCCGGCCTCTTGGGCAACAACGATACCTCGTCTTGCTGCAATATTTCCGGCCGAATCCGCATCCAAAGAAAGAATTATTTTCGGAGTAAAACGCAAAAGAAGATCTACCTGCTCACGAGTTAGAGCTGTACCCGATATTGCAGCGCAGTTTTTATATCCGGCCTGCCAGAGTGAAATTAAATCCATCTGCCCCTCAACAAGGGTCGCCTCTTTCTGTCTTTTAATTTCTTCTTTTGAAAAGTTTAACCCGTAAAGAATATTTGACTTGTGGTAGGCGGAAGTTTCGGGAGTGTTTACATATTTTCCCATATCACGCGCATCCCCCGGAAGCATTCTGCCTGTAAAACCTACCGTGTTGCCTCTATGGTCAAATATCGGAAAAACCACTCTGTCGTCAAATCTATCCAAAATGTTCGTTCCTTTTTTAAAAAATATCCCGGATCTTAAAAGTATGTTTTCGTCTAACCCTCTCTTTTTAGTTAAAAAGTCAATCAATGGCTGTGAGACCTTTGGAGAATATCCAAGCTTAAACTTTTTGATAGTATCAATTTTTAACCCCCTTTTTTGGGTTAGGTAATACAACGCCTTCTTCGCCGATGGGTGATTAAGAAGAATATAATGATAAAAATTAGAAGCCAATGAATTGACGTCAAATATATAGTCTTTTTCTCCACGAGACGAAAAACTTCCCCTATCAAGCTTGATTCCTGCTTTGTCTGCCAAGAACTTTAAAGCTTCACCAAAATCCATTCCCTCATACTTTTCCAAAAAACTAAACACATCCCCCGCTTCACCGCAGGCAAAGCATTTATACATCTGAAGTTCGGGAGAAACCATAAAAGAGGGCGTTTTCTCGTTGTGGAATGGGCAATTTGCCTTATAATTTCTCCCCGCCTTTTTAAGAGGTACGTACCCATTAATAAGAGCAACTATATCAGTCTTTTGTTTTACTTCGTCTACTTGATCCATATTGTTCTGAGGCTAACTTATTATATCAAATCTCCCGAAGAAAAGATGAATCCTAACTCCTCTCAAGAATTTCATCAACCACGCTTTTTATTTCATCATTGGCATCAATCTTAATAGCTCCTTTATTCATCATTTTTTCTTCCCATTCGTCTTTCCAATCAATAACCCAGTCCTGAACCTCCTTGGAACTACCGAAATTATTTGAGTCCCTGGAAGAAAGTCTTTTTCGAATATTGTCACTTGTTGCAACAAGAAGCATTACTTTATCAAAAAGCGGAGCAAGATCCTCAATGTTGCTTACAATACCGCAATAATATGAGTCTCCCTCTCCTTTTTTGGAAACAAGTTCCCTCATTTTTCCCACATCACATATCCAATCACGATTCTCTGCCTTTTCCAGATTGTCATTGCCGCTATATTCTCCTAATTTTTCACCCGTTTTGGTATCATAAAAGGCACAAAACCCTTCCAACTCTTCAAAATCATATGTTTTAAACCCACGTTTTTGAAGTTCAGATGCAACTGTTGACTTTCCAGATCCTGCAACTCCAGTTATTAGTATTGTTTTTGACATATCTGAAGCATTATTTTACTAGGTTTAGTCAAATAGGTGTAACAATAATATAAAGTGAAACGGGCGGAGCATGTGGGTCTGGAACCAAACGTCCCTATAACTCCAGTTTGCTCCTACCCGAGTATTGTATCAAATCTCCAGGATGTCGTGTCTCACTCCCAGGCGAAATGAGACATTTGAGACAGTATAAAAGGGGGATGTCTCGGTATGGTGATGTAGATTGATATATTTTTTGACAAAAGACACTTTCTTTTATATAATATCCTATAGAATTTTAGGTGTAAGGAGGTGACATAATAATGGCAGAAAAATCAATATTTAATCCCTATGCAATGGCCTATGAATATGCCGAATATTTGGGATTGAAAAAGGGAGAAAAAGAATCAGACGACACATTTAAGAGCCGTGTAGCAGGAGTATTGAGAGAGAGAGGCTCTATTATAGAGGCTCACGAAGCATTTTCAGGACGAAGATACGACGACCCAGAACAAGGACCAACAGGACCAATGGCTGGGATTTTTGGTGCCGTTGCTCAAGCCATGCAAGGCCGAGAATATTCACCAAACGATCCCGAAAGACAAATTGGGGACGATATTGCTGCGGGTGTTTTAGCACAACGAGGCGAAGACCCGGCAAAGTCGGCTTTAGCTGCAATTTTCGGTGCACTTGGACCAGAAGCGGGCATGGGCTTTATTGATGCTTTAAGAGGCGGAAATAAACCGACACCCAAAAAATAAGTAAGTGGGTTGTTTATAAAAAGGAAACCGGGTAAAACCGGTTTTCTTGGTGTCGTTTTGTGGCATTATTCAGTGTGTGGCGATGGGAGTGTTACCTCATCCAATATAAACAGGAGTGTTTCGTACGATTGTCTACTTGGATATATATTAACACCCACAATAAACCCGGCTCATTTTAACGGTGAAATAGATCCTCTACTTTTACCAAAAACCTTCGGGGTATTTTCATCAATAATTTGAGCGACGGACTTTCTCTGCCTTGCTCGATATACCCCATGTAGATTCTGCTAATACCCAACCTATGTGCAAATTCTTCTTGCGACATTTCTCTCTGTTTTCGCAATTTTTGTATCTTCCGACCCAATGTTTTTGCCGTGCTTTTTGGCATACCGAAATTCTCGTATGCCAAGTGTGAAAGCACTACAAAATATTACTTTTCATTTAGCCTCGAAAATGTTGTTGAATATGATGCAAAGAAATAGTAATATTAAAAATATATGGATACAGAACCAAAACCACAACCAGCACCGCAAGAAGCCAAACAAGGGTTACCCCTAACGCTCGAGTCTAGGGGTGTTTTTTACCCCGAATCATCAAATGATATGTGGCCTGTTAGGCTACATGATGAAAAAATTAAGCAAGTAGTGGAAGAATCGCTACCTGAAATGGTTCAGGCTCTTTCGCAACCAGTTGAGGTTGTTGGTAAAGATAAGGTTCAAGAGATATTTCGTTCAGGCAGTGTATCAAAAAGACCAAGACAGTGGAGTTTTGTTGATGAAAAAGAAGGTGGCTACTCCATGAGATCAATGGGTTTTAGAGAAAAGCGAGAGGGTAGTGAATACATAATAAGTGGAATTAAATATACCTTTGATAAAAACGGTCGAATGACTAGGTTAGAGTATATTGACGATGATAGACAGTCATATCATACGGGTCAGTCGACCTTCAGTGAATCGTTTACATACGATAAAGACGGATATCTAACTCAACGATCACTTTGGGAACAATATAAACAACCTGTTGTTGATAGATTCGATTACGCAACAGCTCCAGATGGTAAAAAAACGCCAACCTTAATGACAAGAACAGGAAGGACTGATGGCAAAGACACTAAACCAATTACTGTTGATCTTTCTCATTGGCAAGATTGGTTAGAAACTAATCCAAATGGTTTTGCTCGTGTAGAGAAAGAGTCGTTAAATCCCCAAGAACTAAAGATTGAAGGATACACGGTAAACGAACATCGTTCGGGTATTCATTTTGCTCACCTAGAACATCTTGAGCATGCGCTTATCATGTATGGTACCGGAAATATTTCCGGTGAAACAGCTCAAAGATACAACGAAAAAGCATATACAGAGATGGGTGGTCCTATGGGTGGAGCTCTTTTTGCCTTTGCGGGGCGAGGAGACATGCCAAAGTTTGTTCAAGAACAAATAATGGAAAGGGTGAGTCAAGCTTATGAAGCAGTTCAAAATTCTCGAAACCCAAACGCAAGCGAGAAAGTTTACAAATCATTTGATTATGATGGAGTTGGTCAATTCCATAAAACAAGCGTTGATGTTGAGGTAACTAAAGGTGGTGTTGAATTACACCTAAGTGCGGCGTATGTGGGAGACCAAGTTGAAGAATCTTTGGCTAAAGCTATGGGGCAAGAGAGAGGGTTTCGATCTGCAACTATAGAAGTTCCGGTTAATCAAACTGGTAGAGACGGGTATTTCTTAGTTGATGTCGCAGAAGCATGTAAGAAAATGGGGTTACCTGTGACAGACGAACAAGCCGGAAAATATATTACTGAATGGTTTGAAGCTTATCAAGGACAAGCAGGAAAAAGTAGCTACGAAGCAAAGTATGGGGAAAGGCCAGTTTTGTGGGAAGATCCAAGTAAGGGTGTGACTGCAACCTTAGATTTTACACGAGACGACTATGACGCTGATGTAGATTTGCAACAGTTTTTTTCCGCAGATGAAAGGTCTATATGGGGTCCATTGCCTAAGAATATTAGGAGTCCAGAAAAAGACGTTAAAGAATCATATCCACAAATCAGGATTGTAGTGAAACCACAAGGTGATTCGTACGATCCAAAAACGTCCCAGCAAATAAATGATACTGTTCATGAAATAACAAATAAACTCAGATAATCTTCGCACGTCGAGAGTCTTTTTTTTACTCCCAATATTTTTGGAGTTTGGTTGGCGTCAACAGACGTCGTCAATAACGATATAATTTATAATAATGTAATTGTGATGATAATGTATGGATAAAAATTATATAGCCAAATTAGCCAAAAGAGCCAAACAAAGAGCTAGGTTGCTTGTGTCCCGGCCAGACTTTCAGGAGGAAATTCTTGAATTAAGGAAGAGACATAGGATTCCGTTGGGTGGATTTACTGACGATGAAACAAACCAGAAGTGGCACAATGACTTTTATGAAAGTGACGATGTGTGGTTTAAAACGGAGTATCCAAAGCATACGGATAAACTACTGAAGTTAAAAAACGAGGGTAATTTACGCGAGTATGAAAAATTAAACAGGGAGATAAACAATAGTGCCCCAGTCAATTCTTTCCGGATCGCCATAAAGAATATGCTGAAAAAATACAAAGTGCCGTTACGTTGGGAAGAGTGTGTGCGCAGATATCTACTTTTTAACGATCTAGATAATATGTGGCTTCCGGCAGGAATATCAATACACGGAGAACGGGATAAAGATACTAATTTAGAAAGGCTTTTTATAGAAATTGAAGATGACACGATTTTAGAGGATATCAAACAGCAGTGGCAGGAAATAAAGTACCAACAAAAACAGTTGCATTCACATACTAAAGATAAATTCCAGCCGATTAAACAATATGATCGGGACAAAATGGCGGATGATCTTAAAAGGAAGGGGTATAAATTGGCAGATATTGCTAAAAAACTCTCTAAAGAATTTCATAAAGACTACAGCTGGTACGATGTTTCCAAGTTCATCGAGCGGTATCGGCAGAAGTTAGGCATCAATTAGGCTTCATTAGTGACTTATACAATCTCCAAAGGACTTGATATTTTTATGATTAATGGAAAACAAATCGTCCAAAATCAAAATAGTTCAGGTCGATATCAATACGCTTATACCTGCAGAATATAATCCGAGAAAGCATACCGAACTGGAATTTAATCACCTTGCTGATGGTTTTAAAAACTTTGGGATAGTCGATCCGCTAATTGTTAACGGCGCAAAAGATCGTTTCAATGTCGTGATTGGTGGCCACTTTCGCCTTGAGGTGGCTAAAAAGCTGGGATACACTCACGTTCCGGTAGTTTATGTCAATATTCCCGATGTCGAAAAAGAGAAAGAGCTGAATTTAAGACTCAACCGCAATACCGGAGAGTGGGATTTCGAATTATTAAAATCGTTTGATGTGGAACTACTTTTGGATGTTGGTTTTGACGATGCTGACTTATCCCATATCTGGGACGAAAATTTGGGAGTTGAAGATGATAACTTTGACATTGAAAAAGCAATTGAGGAGTTAAAAACACCCCAAACCAAGTCTGGCGACCTAATCAGGTTAGGAAACCACTTTCTTTATTGCGGAGATGCTACTGATGCTGAAAGTGTAGTCAAATTGGTAGGCAAAAATAAAATCGACATTCTCTGCTACGATCCTCCGTATAATATTTCACTTGATTACAACAAAGGCATCGGTACAAATGGAAAATATGGCGGGAAATTAACACAAGACAATAAATCAGATGAGGAGTATCGCCAATTCCTTTACTCTGCCCTCAAAAATGGGTTGGAGGTGGCCCAAAATGATTGTCACGTCTTTTGTTGGTGTGATGAAACATATATCGGATTAGTCCAAGGACTATATCGGGATCTTGGAATTGAAAATAAGCGGGTGTGTTCGTGGGTGAAGAATAATCAAAATGTCACTCCTCAAATTGCCTTTAATAAGGCATATGAGCCATGCGTGTATGGAATTAAGGGGAATCCGTATTTAGCTTCATCAGTTACCAACCTTAATGAGTTGTTAAATAAAGAACTAGGAACTGGTAATCGTTTGCCAGACGATATTCTCGACCTATTTAATATCTGGCTTGTCAAGCGGGTTCCATCTGCCGAGTATGAACATCCTACCCAAAAACCACCCAGCGTTTATGAAAAAGCTTTACGCCGCTGTTCTAAACCAGGAGACACAATTCTTGACCTATTCGGAGGCTCGGGAACGACTTTAATCGCTTGTGAACAACTAAAGCGAAGGACTTTCCTTTGTGAAATCGAACCGATTTTTTGTGACGTGATTATTAAGCGGTTCAAGGAGTTAACCGGAAAGGAGGCAGAATATGTTTAAGTATGGTGATGTTGTTCAACTCGGAAATCATAAACTTGCCTGCGGCGACAGCGCTGATGAGTGGATCGTCAATCGACTGGTTGAAAAAGATAAGGTCAAGGTGATTGTTTGCGATCCCCCGTACGGGATTGACTATGTTTCAAATAAAATTTCCTTTTGGAAAGGAATCGGACAGGATGAAATAGAACACAAACCTATTCTCAACGATGCCATCACATCAGATTCCCAGTACTTCAAATTTTCATCAGATTGGCTGGAAGCGATAAGACACCATCTTGAAACTAAAAATTCAGCATATATATTTTCGGCAGATAAAACATTATTTCCCTTAAGAGAGGCTCTAATTGCCTCCTCGTTTCGTTTCGGCCAGATTTTAATCTGGATTAAAAATCATAGTGTTCTTGGCAGACTTGATTACCTACCACAACACGAGATGATTTTGTATTGCTGGTATGGTGCTCATGAATTCATGAAATCCAAAGATAAAAGTGTGTTGTTTTGCCCAAAACCTAATAAAAGCAAATTACATCCCACCATGAAGCCGATCTCTTTACTAAGGAGGTTAATTTTGAATAGTACTAAAGTTGGCGACTTTGTCTTTGACGGATTTGGAGGTTCGGGATCGACTTTACTGGCTTGTGAACAGACTAAACGTAAATGCTTAATGGTTGAGTTGGATCCGGAATATTGCCAAACCATTTGTGACAGGTTTGAAAAGTTAACTAAAGTTGAACCCGAGACGATAAAAATATGACCAACAATTTACCTGAAACCAGTATCCAAAAACGGATAGATAAAAATAAAGAGCTGGTTATTGAGCAGCTAAAGAAAACACCAATCGTGCAAGTTGCTTGCGAAAAGATAGGCATTGGACGGGCAACCTACTACCGATGGCATAAAGAGGATGAAGAATTTGCCAAACTGGCAGATGAGGCAGTTATCGAGGGTAATTATTTGGTTAACGACATGGCTGAATCACAACTAATGAGCGCTATTCGTGATAAAAACATGACGGCAATTATTTTCTGGTTGAAACACCATCACTCTTCATACGCCACAAAAGTTGAGGTTACCGCGCGACTCAAGCAGGATGACGAACAACTAACTCCCGAACAAGAGGAATTGGTTACTAAAGCCCTAAAATTGGCAGCTCTGATTCCGGCAACCACAGGAAACACTGATGCCAAAAAGGAGGATATACAATGAACTATTTTCAAACTTTAACTCCAGAAGATCTGAAAGAAATAAAACAAAAACGATCGATTAGAAGAATGCTGGCCAAAAAGAATCACCTTTGGTTTTTTACGATTTACCTAAGTGAATATATTGACTATCCGTTTGCGCCATTTCACCATGAGATGTTTTCAATCACCGAAGACCCGGAGCTGAAACTGGCTGTGATTGTTGCATTTCGGGGATCAGGAAAATCAACCCTCATGAGTTTATCGTATCCGATTTGGTCAATTGTCGGAGAACAACAGAAAAAATTTGTCCTGATTTTGGGTCAAACCCACAATCAAGCCCGACAGCATTTAGCAAACATTAAAAAAGAACTGGAAACAAATGATCTATTAGGGGCAGATGTAGGCCCTTTTACGGACTACGAGGACGAATGGGGTTCAACTTCAATTGTACTGTCAAATTACAACGCCAAAATTACCATTGCCTCAACAGAACAAAGCATCAGAGGCATCAGGCACGGCAAGTACAGACCAGATTTAGTAATTTGCGACGATGCAGAAGATCTAAACAGCGTTAAAACTAAGGAGGGAAGGGATAAGACATTCCAATGGTTAACCGGAGAAATCATGCCTATTGGCGATACATATACAAAAACCATAATTATCGGCAATCTGCTTCATGAAGACTGTTTGCTTATGAGGCTTAAAAACGTTATCGACCAGGGAAAATTAAACGGGAAATTCTTTGCCTATCCCTTAATTGACAGCGAGAAAATAATCTTTTGGCCTGGAAAGTTCCCAGATATGCAAGCGGTAGAAAAATTAAAGGCATCAATTGCTTCCGATTCTGCCTGGTACCGGGAATACCTGCTTAAAATCATTTCCGACGAGGATCGAGTCGTAAAACCAGAATGGATTCAGTACTACGACGAATTGCCTAAAAACCTGCATGACGAATTATTGTATACGGCAACAGGGGTGGATTTAGCTATTTCTACTGGTGCCAATGCAGATTATACTTCCATGGTCTCGTCGCACGTTTGTGGCTATCAGGAAGATCTAAAAGTATATATTCTCCCCAATCCTATAAATGAAAAAATGGACTTTCCAACAACAGTTGTCAGGGCTAAGGAATTATCGAAGTCGTTGGGTGATGGTACATACACTAAGTTATATATTGAAGACGTTGGTTATCAAAAAGCCTTAATTGACCAGCTTATTTCCCAAAATGTACCCGCCGAACCATTTAAGATCATGGGGCAGGATAAAAGAGCCAGACTAACTTTAGTTACTCACTTAATCCAGCAGGGCAAAGTTTTGTTCCCTCGTTGTGGGGCAGAAGATTTAATTATGCAACTGACTGGTTTTGGAATTGAAAAACATGATGACCTAGCAGATGCCTTTTCCCTTCTCATGCTCAAAATTATGGAAGAGGACAATAAAGGAGGACCACCAACGGTAATTATTTGTACCGGTAGTATCTACGACCGATTTGATCTTTCAAAGGGTTTAAGCGAAAGCCTTGATGATTATCCAATAACTACCCACTCCAGATTCTAATTGGACTTGACTTCCGGGAAGCCCTGCGTCATTCTTTTTGTTGATGAAAAAGAATGATGCCAAGGGACAAACGTCAACGATCGAGTACTGTTTATATGCGAGGAAATCAAGTGAATCAGACGAGCGACAGGCCATGTCGATTGACTCCCAAATCAAGGAAATGCAGACAGTCGCTAAGCGAGAAGAATTAGAGGTCAAGGAAATTCGGGAAGAAAGCCATTCAGCTAAACTTTCCGGGCAACGGCCAGTATTTAACCAACTTCTTATCGATATCGAGCAAGGAGAATTTGGTGGCATTCTTACCTGGGCACCCGATCGCCTCTCCAGAAATGCAGGAGACTTGGGAAAACTGGTTGATTTAATGGATCAGGAAAAACTACTACAGATCAAAACTTACTCGCAAACATTTTCCAATAACCCCAATGAGAAATTTCTCCTGATGATTCTTTGCTCCCAAGCCAAACTGGAAAACGATAACAGAGGCATAAATGTTAAACGCGGATTACGAGCAAAATGTGAGATGGGTTGGCGGCCAGGAGTAGCGCCAATTGGTTACAAAAATGTCATGGCTAACAACCGAATTAGTGAAATAGTTTTGGACGAAGAACGAGCTCCAATTATTAGGCAGATATTTGAGCGGGTTGCGGAAAAAGGGCACTCTGGCAGAACCATTAAACATTGGCTGGATCGAATCGGATTTAAAACAAAAAACGATAAACCGTTGGCACTCAGTAAAGTTTACTCGACACTTAACAACCCCTTCTACTGCGGCTCCTTCGAATTCAACGGAGTGAAATATAAAGGAAATCATCCGGCTATTGTGACAAAAGCGATATTCGATAAAGTTCAACAACAGCTTGCTGTACCGCCAAAAGAGTGGCACAAAAATATATTCCCCTTTAAAGTTTTATGCACCTGCGGATCTTGCGGAGGAGGAGTTACCGCTGAGGAAAAATACAAGAAACTCAAATATGGCGGATTTACCAAACATACTTATTATCACTGTAGCAGATCGGTTGATTATGAGTGCGACGAGCCATACATTACCGAAGAAGACCTGATTCAACAACTGATCGGGTATATCGAACAAATTAAAATTAACGAAAAGTTAATTACGACAAGGCTAAAATCTGAGATTGAGCGGTTTCATACCTTACGGTCGCAAGTTCTTCATCAAGAATATCTTGAGGGAAATCTTAACCAATTTGATTACCCCGAAAAAGACCCGGTTCCTTCGGATACTGCAAAAGCATATCTACTTCATGTACTTAAAGCTGGGACATCTGAAGAACGTCAATTGATTCTTTCGGCCATTAAGACAAAATTTATTCTCACTCGCAGGGAATTGAGAATAAAGTAATCCCTCTAGCGTTTCTTATAGGTTATGTAACTTCAGAGTAACTTCAAGGTAATTCGACTGGTTTTGGAAAGAAAACAGAAGAAAACTCGCATTTTACAGCTTTATTGTCTTTTCACTTCTCCAGGACGTAAAACTGGAAAATGTCCAAATCAAGCTAAATTAGCAAGCCAATTCGGGCTTTTCTGCTATAGCCTGTGGGTCTGTTGGAACTATAGGACTTCAGCGGAGCAGATGGGTCTGGAACCCCACGTCCCTATAACTCCAACCGGCTCCTACCTAGTATTGTATCAAATCTCCAGGAGATCGTGTCTCACTCCAAGGCGAAATGAGACAAATGAGACAGTACTTAAAAAGGGTGTCTCAAACTAATGATATAGTCTGATATATTCAGACACTAACAGAATCAGCCGGAATAAAGTGTGATTTAATTTCAGCAATTTTTTGTAAAGCAAAGCCTGGATCTACATGAGATAAATCAAGGGTATAACCATCTGATGCTAACATCTCTTCAAGTTTCTGTCTTTCAAATGCTTTTCTTCGATCCTTCGATAATCCGTTAACATTTGCTTCGACTCGAGCGCTGTATTTTACTTCTGCGGCTCTTCGAGCAGAATCAACGCTAAAGCCACAGGCAAGAATAAACTCTTCCACTAAATCCATTGGGAAATCTGGAATTTTTGAACGGTAATAAACAAAATCTGCGACTTCGCCTGCTAAATCAACAGGATCTATTGTATCTCTTTGTAATTCTTCGGCGATTTCATCAATCTCCCCCTGATCACCAGCCTTTTTTGAGGGATCACCTAGTATTAATTTGTTTATGGCAACTTCTCGCGAATCCAACTGTCCACCTCTGCCCATTTGCTCAGAAATGCGTTTGCTCAATTCTATGATTTGATCAAAACCAACTGATTGTCCAGATGTAGTACTCAATTTCTCAGACATAGATAGAATAGTACAGGATTAGAGGCAAAATAAGAAGCTGTGAGAAGGCCCAAAACTTAAGACGTCGCTCTCCAACTCTTTACAACCACAGGTTGTGCATCAGCTGATGGTTGGTAACTTAATTCCTCAATCAATCCATGTGCTGCGTGAGCAACTTTACCAGCTACAGCCATTTCTTTGGAGTTAGTAACACCAGTGAATATAAGCTCGCGGGCTTTATTCACTGCCTCTGTTGCCAAAGTAAGCGCTGCTTTTTCCGGATCGCCCTCTGCAGCTTCTAAAACTGCATGGACGTCTTGTGTGACGGCTACTCTTTGATCTTTTGCCAACAAATCAGGATTTCTTTGTTGGGTTTTAGGCACTAAATCATGAGTCCGTGGATCAAGGTGTTGGAATATTTCAACTCCATCAAGTTTTAGAGATGCACCTACGGCATGAAGGTGATCAAATAACAACAGCATGGTAGCGGGCGAATTTTCGTCCAAGTTAAGATCGGCTATCTCTAACTTATTTCCGACGATCTGAACGCCAAATTGTTCCTGCAGTCTTTTTAATTGCTTCTCTGCCAAAACTTTTGGCATATCAGTATCCACTCTCGCACCCTGTAACGAAAGTCTTTCATCCTGCGGCTGTTGACCGGTACCCCTTAAACTACACATAGTTTCTGTATAATTCAGAGGCTTATTAAGGAGGTGAAAAGATTTGAAATCAAAAATAGCACCGGAAGTTAAAAACGAAGTTTTATCTAAAGTTA